>Ga0056128_1005949_pt1 | contig 15391 bp, 5 predicted proteins | sample WorMetLIZISLAND2_FD_71113 | JGI IMG/M metagenome (GOLD analysis project Ga0056128, IMG submission 71113) | Marine gutless worms symbiont microbial communities from Max Planck institute for Marine Microbiology, Germany - Olavius geniculatus... ...
GTTCTTGCACTAGCGTTAGCAAACTCCTTAAGACTTTTCCTATACAACTTACGGCAAGATTGCCGTTCAGAAAAAATTGGTCCCTGTCTTGGTTTACCTGCAGCTTTCCATGCTTTGTTAAAGTCCACCGATGATTTTTTGCTTATATACTGCTACAGTGGTATACGAGTATATGCTACCGTGGCAAGCGCAAGCCAAAATGCCGAATACTTGTGTCGCAATTTTAAAAAAATGCGCGAAGATTTAATTCTTTAGCCTTACAATAACTAAAAGTAGGTAAGTAAGTAATAGACAAACTTGTATGGCGCATAACGTTAAAAAACAATACCCAAAAAACTTCGAATCAAAGGTCAGGCCCGTCGAGAGCCACAGCCGGGTCAGGGGAAACATTCTCGCAGGGCCCGCAAACATTTTCACTGGGCCCCTCTGAGGAGAAAATTTTTGAATTTTTCTTTTCAAAATGATACATTCTGGCGTACTTTATATTTGTGGCCGAGGCGGGGCCTCCTAAACGTCGGTCGTCAGCTGCCCCAAATCGCCGAAAATGTTCTGTCATTTTACCTCTGCTCTGTTTAGCAGAGAAAACATTTACATTCTTCGAGACATCGCTCTGGTCTGCAACAACACGCAGGGTAATGTTAAGTTTGTAAAAAAATGTTCTAAAAATGTCCACTGCCAAGTAGCGTCAACATTGTAGCGACTGTTGCTCGTAGCCGATACCAAGTATACGTCTCAGATCTACGTACAAACGGAACGGAAAAACGTCCGGGGAGAGGGGAGTAATTGTCCGGGGGGAATGTGCCAGTGCGAAAATGGAGCACGTGTGGTTGACGGACGTTATCTGGCGGAAGCGGTTCCACACCAGTGCGCAGTAACGACTGCTCGGCTTGCTTCCGCTCCATCATCATAGTTGTCACCAGCCTCCGCAGCAGCGGCGGCGGCGAGACGCAATTGGCGCCAAACAAATTTAGTGTTAAATGGTCGACGGCTGCAGCAGGGTCTGCCTATCGACCCTGTTCGGACCGACGACTGACAATTACGACGACGACGACGATCGTTGTGCAGTCGTATCGACGGCTGGCGAGCGGCGCGGTTATCGGCGTCCGAACGCCTGTCGGTCGCAAATTAACCGCGGGGCCGCAGAGCCCCATGAGGACTCCCGGCGTCCGGCGCGGTGACTCACTGGCTGCTGGCAGTGACACTTGAAATGAGACGTTATAAAAAAACTGCAGGACTGGACAGGGTTGAAGTTGAGATGCCATTCTAGCTTCTCAGTACATATCAAAATATGTTTGGTGTAATGTGTGCTGTAAACCATGTACGCTTTTTCACAAATGTAAACTATTGTGTAACTCTGGCCATTCTTCCTTGGATAGATAGACGCAAAAAATCATTCCTACTAACGAATGCGTGTTCAGTTCAGTTCAATTCAGTTCAGTAAAAACATTTGTATAGCGCAATTATGCAAGTGTCACATTGCGCCCCGCTCATAACGTTAAAACGAGTGCGTTTTCAGTTCACGCCTGAAAGTTCTGTATGTAATGTTCTTGTCGCGCAAGTGTGCTGGGAGGCTGTTTCAGACGCGTGGCCCGGCGGCAGCAAAACTTCTGTCGCCTAACGTGTTGTGGAACTTGTGGGTGCGTGGAACAGCACACGATCTGTCGGTAGACGAACGCAGCCGACGTCGAAGACCTTCCGAGACCAGGTGTATGTCGTCAGCCAAGTACGGAGAAGTCTGGCCGGATAAAGACAAGAAGACAAAGCACGCTTGATTCAAACGCACATATTGTTAATTTATGCTAGTTTATACATTTTTGTTGTGGTCACTACTCACTGATGCTTTCAATCTGACTGCCATATACTAAAAATTTACTCTTGAAGTACGTAGTAGTAAAAATGTCCTGATCACTTCGTGCCCTGCTCACCTAGAAGTCTGCACGCACCTTCATATCATCTCCGTCTTTGGACGATTACTCACGACGGTTTTTCTTCTCAAAATACTGATGTGTGTAGCTAACGTATTAAAGACTAGCCTATGTAAAAATGGAAGTTTTACGTACTTACTTATTTAGTTACTCGCTGCATTGAAGTTGTGTATACCCAACACGTCACACAGTTCGGGAGAGTCGTTGATGGCAGGACGTCACAGAGTGGTGCTATTGGAATCGGGTGATAACGCGTGCGAAGCGCGATCACTGACGCGTGACGCGCTGTCGGAATTAACCAACGACCGACCGAGCCAGCAAGTCGGCTCAGTTCAGTTCATCGTCCGACGATATTCCTGGCAACATCTTGCTGCTGCTGCTGCTGCTGCTGACCCGATGTCGCCGCCGTCTTGTCGTTGTTTATCGTCGGCTGCCGCAGGCGTGCCCGAGTTATTCGCGCAGTTTATAGGCTTCTGTAACAGCATCATCGCATACATTATACCGGCCTATAGCTCGCGATATGATGTGCAACTTTGATGAGCGCTCGAAGTGAGTAAATGAGTGAGTGAGTAGTTTCTTCAGCACGCAAGAGAGCATTTTGTGCAATCATATCACGTATACGGAAATAAGACTATATATAGCATGTAAAACCAGTCGCTGAAAAATAACAGTTACGCTGCAGCTTATATTACCAAAGATACAAAATAGAGAAAATGAAATTCACGCAGTAGTACCTATATTTCCGCCGTTAGTTCAAAATTTACGCTTCCAGACCTGCCTGAATCACGTGCATTATATAATCCAAATATCGTGTTCAAATCGTCAACTTTTATCGCTTAGTACTGTAAAGAAGTGCGAAATACGTTATCGGTATTAAAATATTTACTTACCATTTATAGTGATTAAAAACAACACAGCGGTAAAAAATAGTCAAAATAAATTAAAATTTAACTGTAGTTAACCATTTGTCATCAAATGTAACCAAAAATAAGCATTATGCTAAAAACAATGTGAAAGCTAAAAGAAACCCGCAAAAACTATACCAATAGTTCAATATGTATAGAAAATTTATAAATAGTTGTTGAACCAGGTCACCTATCGACGTGAGAATTTTTTTAGCAGTGTCTGATTTAGTTTGCGTCTTCTATAAGTGTTTCGCTATTTGTGCATCCATGGTTACTAACGAGTGTTATGCATGCGGAGAAAAGAGTTTATAGCTGCAGACCCGTTGACGTGTGCATATGCTAAATAAAGGCACTTACATTAATGCTTTAAAGAAGACAAGTACTCTTTATGGTCAACTTAATTGCTGTAGTCGAATGCGAAAAATTATTAATATGATTGTCCCTATCTATAGCTATAGCTATAGGCCCTAGTTGATCTCGAGTAACCCCAACAGCAGTTTGTCAATGCGAGATACCATCTGCACATGATGCGACACTCGGTGTGGTCCTCATCGAAACGTAAAAATCTTCCCGCGATGATCATCGTGAGCCTGCTAACGATGTGTAATTTATATGGGCGACGCTAATGATATTTTTGAAAACGAGGTGAATGGCTGACAAAAACCTCCTTCGCGCGCAATATACGATGGTGATTAATACACATCTTTTCTACACGCGTGCGACGCGACAATTTAGTTTCAATAGCGCGTTAGTGAGACATGCAGTCCAGTCAGTCAGACAGACACTTGCTGTCAGCGCGGTTCAGAGCAATAAAACCAACTGCAGTTGCATTCTATTCAGTAAGTGCTGTTGTGTAAATTGCTAGGCCTATCTTTGGTTCGGGTACCGAATTAGCGGCTCAGGATAAATATAAAAATAGAACGCACGATTTTGCGCAAAATGTAGGTCTAAAAACATGTGACGCGCGCTGTTTACTTATCAACTCACTTTCTCCGAATTCTACTGCCTATCAGTAACTTTCGCTGGTCTATGTAAAACAATGGGCGTGCATGAAATTGTGTATAGAAAACAAAGCACTAACAAAGAAAACTAGAAAGCAGTCGTAGCCTGCAGGTACCTCCGCCAAGGCAAAGCTATTCGCCAGGTAGCGTCACCATCTTCGGTTTTGCAGCGGTTCGCTTATGCCCTCTTTAACGCAATGGTAACGAAAATTTCAATGTGATCCAGAATCCAGGATTCCTGCCGGATCATTCTCAAAATTTAATCACTTGTAGCTTATGCCATGCCCGACATACCCTCAAAATTTCAGAAAAAAATCCGTCCATAACTTTTTGAGTCATCTTGCTAACAGACAAACAAACAGACAAACAAACAAACAAAAACTGGCAAAAACATAACCTCCTTGACGAAAGTAAAAATGCTAAAGCACACATCCCACTCCAGTGGCTTCTATCCTTATACCTGGTGAGCGCAGCTTGCGCCCAGTGAAAAATAAGGGGAGTTTTGATAAGGTTGTAGATCAAACTTTCCCCTATTTTCAGAGGGGGAAAATTTGAGTCAAAAATTGGCGGAAACCAGAGCCCAAAACTAGAAGGAAGTTACGCTTTATTTCGATTTCGGATTTAAGGGATAGAAGTTACTGCCCCACTCTGTCCCAAAAGTAATCTGCCATCAGATACGTTTTCAACTTGTTATCCGGACCACCGGCGTCGCAGTTTATTAAGTCCCACTCTCAGTACTACACACAATGCAGACCGTTTAATTTTCGATTAGCGCCGGTGCGCCGTGCGCATGGCGGACTGTGGAAACGTCGATATATTTACGTAGCGCGCTGATGGACGACTCATTTCGGAAGCTCTCGGATCAAAGCGACTTGCAAGATTGCCGGTGGCTACAGTATAAATGTCGTCTCGGATGGAAGCAAAGTCAAGTCGGGAAGGAACGATCGTCTCTAGGCTATATGAAGGCAAGGCAAACCAGTAGCTATACTGGATGGCAGACACATCACGGTGGACTGCCATTATCATTGTGACAGCCATAATGTATCTCGTGAACTGTGCACGTTTGAAGAAGACTGCAGTTCCGCACCTAAACAATCTTGTGCCGTGATTCTTTGATGCCTGAGTGGGCGCCATTCCTGACTTACGTCGGAGGTCTATTGGGACATGATACAAAATGGGCTACCCACGCGATGGAAATATAATTATCAGCACTGCCGTGAATGCATGCTATTGTGCGCGGAAACAAAACCATCATTACCTTAATTGCAGTCGACGGAAAGCATTGGGAGAAGCTGCATATCTCTACAGATCGTATGATGCGACTGTCTCAAAGCGTGGCTAAAACCTGGTTTGCTTACTTGCGCGAATTGCATGGTGGCGACAACGGCTCGACCAATTTCTAAAAGTCGCAGGACCGTCTCTCCCGTTTCTCTTTATATACATCTTTATTCACCATGACTCCATGAGAGGTAGCAAACAAATACGAAATGAAAAAAACTTAACTAATTACAGTTCATACAGTTCATATATAGCTGAATAGTTCGTACTTTCACACAAAACATAATAGGCCCACCGACAGCGATACGCATCGACAGCAACAACTATGACAAACCCTTTTTACTAAGTATTTCTCGTACCTTTTGAGCAACAACTTGCTTGAAAGTCTAAAGTCAAAGTAACTTAAACATGCATTAAGTATTACCATGTTTGAAGTGCAGAATAGTTTCATTAAAAACGTATGACTGCAAAGTCAAGTAAACGCTGGTCAGCTTTTGTTAGAGAGCAGACTTCGAGTCCGTACAGTAACACAAGTATAAGCATTTTGTTTTAATTAGGTGAAGAACCACTTCCTGCATGAGTCTTCCTCGGAAGCGGCTCTACCAACCTTGCCAAATATCGAGTTTGCTAAACGATAGAAGTTTTTTGTCTTGATTTTTACCTTCCTTTTTTTCTTGTTGTTCTCCTTCATTCCATTTTATTTTTTTCGCCTTTTCGTTTCAAGCGGAGCCTTGCCGACAAACGCATGTTACGCATTTAAACTAAACTATTACTATTTTCGGATTATTTAAAATTAAAATATATTTAGAATTTAAACTATATGCTCTGCTTATCATTTGTTTCCAGAAGTTAGAAAACTAGATAAATAATGCACTTTTGTTCCCAGAACCGAACTTCCGCGAATTGTCAAACGATGGAGGCCATATTACGCAGTCCCTCGCGATCATGCACCGATGACACGACTGCATGGCGGACACGAGACCCCGTATCCAGGATAATACCCTGGTAAAAACCGGAACATTATATATCCCTTGCGTTTTGAAGGGACGTTTATCAAGAGGGCTATTATTCTGTTTTTAAAGCACTGCGCCTCTGAAGTCACGCCCTACAACGGCTTCAAAAAATCTCATTATTGTTGTTATTATTATTAGCCCTATTATAGTGACGTTTATTATCTAGACTTTCTTTGGCCAACGGGATTATGAAGGTCTTTGATTAACGACTATGTGTACCTAGATAGTTACACCGAGTAACGTGCGTAGCATAGGCTTAGGCCTGTAGTTATTTTTGTGGCGCCAAACAGACCACCCAATGTTAAACAGCGTCTTTTTCATGACAAATACAATGTAACAATACTCGGTGCATCATTACGACACCACCCATGCTCGTAATCGCAATTGGGTGCAGTCTATTACTTATTCTTTTTTCGGTCTCGTTTCGACCACAGATAAGCAATTTAGCGGGTGAAAAAGCGGCGTCAGCGGGGCAATAGTGTGTGTGATGTGTGAACTGGACGCCTAGTACAGACAGTGGCGCCGACTGGTGACGCCTTGTTCAACTGAGCGCCGTCTGAGACGTAAATCAACCTCATGGATCGACAGACTTCAGTCGCTGCGACGCTATGCTCGGATACCGGACACCGTAGAGTTACGCACCAATAAATCCTCCCGCCGCGCAACCTCTGCAGTTCACTTAACTGCAGTTGTATACCGTATCACGTGTGCAGTGCATTAATTCTGTTCAATTACAGACTGCGTTGAAGCTGTCTGAGCATATTTATGTTGGCCTACTCTGCTGTTTAAACATATTTGTCATGGAGTCCAAGACGCACGCATATAGAGAGTGAACTGTGATGCGAGAAACACTTTGAACATTTTTTTGAGTTTCTACTTGATCCGATTACATACATATGTATGTATCTTTTATACATCAATTAATCCAGAAATTTGAAAGTGGCCTAAGCAATACACACTGGTGCTAGATCTATCGTTAACAGTATGTGCTGACATGGGGTCCGTTTGGACTCCCACAGCGTTATTTTTAAACTAATTTAGTTAGCTATTGATGTAGCAAAATTATGAAAAAATCGCAATTGTTTTCAAGTATGTCTTCTGCCAATCTGTACAGTTAGCTAAGTGCTAGCTAGCATCGCCAGGTAATTAGAAAAAAGTCACCATGCATAAATGCTTATATTCCGACGTGTGAGCGGCACTGCAGGGCGCGCAGGTAGAAGGGGCGGGGTAGGAGACTGACTTATGAGGCGACAACTGATACTGACCGGACGGTCTGCCTGCCCTCACACGGCGCTCGGACATCTAGTGGAAGCTATAGTGCCAAGTGTCCATGCATGGCGGCAGTGGCGGCTCTACACCAGGGCGAGCGAAGTCAAATGACCTGCTTGGAAGATCCACCGCCCTGGCTCTCGCCCTGCCTAAGTAATAGTGAGAACAGAAAAAATGTTACCATAATTATCTCAGATATCTGACCGTTTTACTTGCTTTATTTTGACAATGAATCAATCTGCGGCAATGCTATCCTTTAGCCTTTAGCACGGCAAAGCACCTTGAAACCATACGTTGAACATGAGTCCGCATCAGCAGATCGGAGTCGATGTCGTTAGGCGTTCATCAACCGATCGTGAGGATGAGGTATAACAGGCTGTGTACCACTGCAAGAACTTGTATGCTAATACTAGAGTTTTCGATATGTTCCTTGTCATCTGAGCAGTTATGATATGACAACTCATTCCTAGAAATTGGCTCATAATATTATAGCAGTGAAAGTATCATTTTATGCAGTAATATGTTTTTTTAAATGTCATTAAAAATTTTTACACACTACAGTTTTACGTTTTGTTATTACTCACGACGATGACAGTAGGCTTATACAAACGGCACAATTAACAGTAGCGTCTCTGCGGGATGGTCATGTCACGGCTCGGCTGGCAGGAGACCGACCTGTTAGTATTCGCCATATGTTCTTGGAGGCCAGAGACTAGATAAAGTACCATATGTGAGTCAAATCAACCTCGTCCCGTGCATGACTGGTCCCGTCACATCAGTTTAGTTATAGCTGTGAGCAGCGCTCAAATCGTGATCTGATTCGATACGTCAAAGGTATCTATTACGGCGTTCATAAAGTGCCGTCCGTCCGTCCGTCTTTGCCTGCGGCGTCGTTGAAACTCGCTCGCCGGCGCGCTCACAGACTCTATTAGGCACCTCGCGACAGATCTTTCGCCCCACACCCCAGTCCCCACTCCCCAAGTCGTCCCAACGCCCTATCGCCTTTGAGCAGCCGCGGCGTCGGCGACCATGACAATTATTCTAATCGACATACGGTCGTTTTCGGCAGCCCACGCTCGGCCGCTTTCATTGTGACGCGGCCGGGCTGTTATTAGTGGAAGTAATTGCTACCGACGACTGAGTTTGTATTTACGGTCGCTAGATGGCGTGCGTGTGTGTGACTGTGCGCTCCTGGTGCTGCGCCGCGTCATGAGCTCGCGTGCGAAAGTTCGCGTTTATACACAGCCAAAGCTTTGTTGACTAGTTTCCGTCAATTTAATACACACGCCAGTCACAGTCATGTCTGTTCGTCAACGAATGTGCCTATAGACCGTCATTACTATACTGGCTCGGCGGGGCATGGGACAGCAGATTGCGGGGTCATGATACATAATTTGCAGCACGTCATGCGACTATCGGTCTGACTGCTCACTGATTGCGCTAACTGTATGTACAGTGCTCTCGTTCGCCCCTTAGCAGTAAACATTTGAAGTAAGTCTTAGACAGTTAAACTGCGCAAAAACTGCTAAATAACTTGCACTTTGGCGTCGCCAGCTATGGGGTACTGAGTCACGTGCCTTTCTCTCGACTTCCAACTGTTTATTTTTCCGGGCACTTCTGAGCCGCATGCACAAACTCTGAAATCCGACTTAATATTTTTGTGTGTTAAATTATTTAGACTACTGTTATTTTGCACGCACAGCATGTACTTTAGCGACGCCATTAAAATACAAGCCATAACGACTGAGCATAACCAAGCCGGAATTTATGAAAACGAGCAGATCTCGCTACACGTTGTGCAATAAAATAATAATTGGTACGTGATCAAAATAACTTTTTTATAAAGAAATACACGATAATTGGTGGACTTAAAGTGAACCACATCGTCAGCGTCAGTAAAACGAAATCGCCATTACTAGCTGTTATGTACGTGTATTTTGAAAACAGATCAGCACGTTTAGGCCTATGGTATTTTTAAGCCGTTCGGAACGATAATTCCCGGTGGTATAGTGTTTTGTGCTGTTATCGTGGCCGTGGTAAATAGTATAAATGAGTTGCTCCGAAACAATTAGATTGCTGTAATCGCTGGTCATAAAACATAGGCGACTAACGGCTGCTGCTGCTGCTGCATGGTACGGTGCTGAGTAGCAATTTGTTTCACCAAGTCCAACGACCGGCGCCGCTAAGCTATTGGCGGTTGAACGCGTCAGCGAGCGTTTTGGTGTCGCGCGGACGTTGGGCTCGCAAGCAATTACCGCCAGCCAGTGGCGCTGCCATAGCGCGGTTATCTGGCACCTGCAGGCGACGCAATTTCACCGCCAGTTGGACGGCTGCGTCAGGCCACCAGGGACACGCCAAGGACACTATCAGCGAAAACCAGGCACCCGGCACAGCCAACTATTTGTAGCCTGTCTATACAGTGCGAGGCATGGACGCACGGTGCGTCGACGACGATTGGAAGACAGCCTACAACAAGCGCGCCGAGAGATGCCGAGTGGCGACGTTCGCAATTTGCAACGTTGAAAGCGTTCGACGCCCGTCCTCAGCGGACGCCTGCTGCTGAAGCGCCGACGCTGCTGCTGCTGCTGCAGGTAGTCGCTGAACCGAAACGACCGCCGTGCAGGGGCACCAAATTACGCCGTAAAACATCTCCGACCCACCGACCGAGCGCGTCGTCCGACATACTCCGCCATGCAGTAGCAGCGATCGATTGCGTTTCAGACCAAACTCTACTTTTTTACTTCTCGCGCGCAACGTTTTTAATGTAGCGAAAAGGGGTATACAGGGTGGGCAAAAAAGTAGCCTCAATAAGTTTTTCGCCGTGTTTTTCAGCAACCGTTTAAAATTCTAATTTGAAATTTTACAGGTTTATTTATAGAAATTTTCTACATTTAACTGTCAAGTGAAATATGATTCTGTTGAAAAACGACAAAAATTTAGGCTTCTGAACATGACCGCCTACCGATTTTTTAGCATTAAAAATGTTTAAACTAAAAATGCTATTTAATTTCTAAAAACCGGTTACCACGATACTGCCGATGACGTCACAGTAACGCTTTGACAAACAGTAATTTATTTTGTCTATAAATTATCGGTAAATTATCTTTCTTTTAAAGCAATCGCCGGCTGCCCACCGGATTCATCTTCCAGCAGGACGGCACGCCAGCACACACAGCGCGCAGCGCACAAAACTGGCTGTGAGCCAACTGTCCAGATTTCATCACAAAAACCAATGGACACAAAATTCGCCGAATACAAACCCAGTGGACTATCACGTGTGATGTACAATGTTGGAGGCTTACCGCAAGCTTAAAACAAAGCCAAAAACAATCGCTGAACTCAAGGAATCGCTTCAGGTTATCTAGGGCAACCTATCACAAGGACCGATCGACAAGACAGTGAAAGACTTTTAAAATTAAGCGACTGAAGGCTTGTGTTGGAACTTGGAGCTGTCGGTGGACACTTCGAACATTCACAGTGACAATGGAATTTTGGCATCTGATCATTAATTAACTGCGTTGTTTGACTTGTTTCAGCGATGTTATTGAACTGGTGTTGTAGCTTGAACATTTTTAACGCTAAAAAATCGGTAGGCGGTCATGTTGAAAAGTCTAAAACTTTGTCATTTTTAATGAAATCAAATTTTATTTCGCATTTAGCCGTAGAACAATTCCAGAAATAAATCTGTAAAATTTCAGATTAAAACGCTAAACGGTTGCTGAGAAAACAGCAAAAAACTTTAGGGGGCTACTTTTTTGCCGCACCCTGTATAAAATCAATGTAATATTGAAGATCGACCGACCGACGACCGACCAACGACAGACTTCTGTTCCTGGAAAAGTCTTCCTGGAAAAACTTCAAACGGTCATATCTCCATAACGGTGCTAGATAGATGCATGGTCACTATGGACCACCGATAGGAAGTCGATCCCCGAAAATTATTTAGTAAAAATATCTGTAAAATTTTGAATTACAATTCCGAACAGTTGCTGAGAAAACTGCAAAAAACTTTAGCGGGTTACTTTTTCGCCGCACCCTGTATATAAATCTGCCGACGTGCAAAAAGCAAGATTTGTAAAGTGTATCTTTTTGAAATTGGCAAAATCGCAGGCCTTCTAAATTCAACTCATAAAAACACAACTAATTGTTTATATCAGAAAGATTAAGCATGATACGTATTCCAAATACTTAAGGTATATTTGCGACAAAAAATAATTTAATTCATGGTCGGCGTGCAGATGAAAAAAGCACTTGACAGTGTAATTATGACAAAGTTCATCGCTACATGGTCTTTTGATGTGCGCCGGCATGTGTACGGGGATGGCACTTGAAGGCTGATTTAACGATAATTGCCACAAGCCGCAATGTACAAAAGCGTACAATTATTCTCATGTATTGTAAGCTGACATACAACAAAAACTAAAAGTTCAATTATGATGTTAGTTATGATTTAGTTCAGTCTTTTGTTTTTTTTAAATTTTTATTCATTTTTTATTTTTTCAATTTTTTACTGTATTATGGCGAATGGACTTGACTTTTAATGAATGAATCAATCAAAAGGTTGAATGTTTTGCCTGTACTCGTATACGTGGCGTGTGAAATGGTCTCGCTTCCTAGGTGAAACATTGATGCTTGTCCCCTGGGACAAAAATGTTTGAGCGTTTTACGCAGGGAACGGTCGTTCTTCTGCAAACTGTGTTATCGACTTGCTTCGCAGAAATCTCGTTTTAATTGCTGCTGCTTGCTGTAGCCTAACTTTTATTTTAATCAGATTTTCAAAAAATTTAAAATCATTTTATAGTGTAAATAAAGTTATATGTACAAGGCTATTATAAGGACGAAAGTAGGCCTGCAGAGATAGGTGTGTAGTTAATCGGCGATATTATAATGATCGGCGTTGTTTATATAAACGTCTTTCGAACGGCAAACTGGAAATGACGTGAGCAGATTGAATTTCGCAAACTTGTGGCAGCCTCTGCAGCACTCAGCAATGGCATCGATGACGCGCGCTGCATTAAAACGCATCCCGCAATACAGCAGCAGCAGCAGCACGCCACAGAGTCAGAACGATCAATGCGAGTACAGACTTTGATGTGGATGAACATCGAACAAAGTAGCCACGCATGCAGTTCCGACGCTTAGACATAGCCTATAGCTTATATATGCCCGGCGTCAAATTAAGTTTGGAAACGCGACGAAGATAATAACCATAAAATCTCTTCGAAACGTCAGACGTTTTCAGTTCTCAGCTTATTCGGCCGAATGCTCTTATAATATGTGAGAGCTTGGCAGATATTATGCAATGACTACAGGGATAACCATTCCAATTTAGTGTGAGTGCCGTGTCATAAGATGACGTTGGTGATTATCAGGTACTCTTCTTGTCGTTGACGTAGATGCAGCATCAGAATTTCGTTGCTGGTGAGCAGTGGTGGACGGTCTAATGATCTTTTCCACATGCAGTTGCTAACCAGTCAAAAATGTCTTTCTCTATTACTATTTGGTCTAATAGCAGAATGAATATCGAAAACGCAAATACGGCAGAGTGTTAGAGAATACAAAATACAGCACGTCATGATCATAGCCTACTGTAAACACGAGCGTCGAGACAGTCCATTCTAGTTTTTCACCTTTACGCACTTGTTGTACTCCCACATATCAACATTTTCAACATCAGGGCCCGTCCCCTCCTGGTGCAGGTATTAAAAGTATCGTTCGATACAGTGTCGCCATTATACATCCGGGCATCGGTCACGTGATGCGCTGGCTGTTTGTTCAACAATTCCGCCGCTGTCTGTAGGACCCTCAGTGCCGAATGGCGGCACTTAGAGTTAGGCCTACACACAGCCACAGTCAATTACGACGGGTCGTCGGGCCACCTAGCGGCCATTGACGGCCGAGTCGTTTCGTTTAATCGGTTTTCTCGCGCGAAATAATACGACGTCGGCGGCGACGACGACGACTGCTGGCTGACGGCGGCTGTCAAGCGCCGTGGCCGGGCGCCGAAGGTAGACTCAGGGCGCGCGATGTCGCGGGGTTAAGATGCCAACGTGTCCTCGGCCATCGCTCTAGGGGCTAGCGGTCACTTGACGCCCCCGAGCATTGGAGTTACCGCAACCGTCTAATTTCTAACTGGACACAAAGCAGACGTCCGCGTCAAACTAGGAACACTCCGTAGTGTGTATATCATAGTCACGCCGTTTTCTGAATTCACTCCAACTGTAGTAGGTCTGCTGTTCATGAAAACAAACATTTCCCGAGTCTAGCCGACATGAGCGAAAACCGTTTTCACCTGATGCGCCTTTCGTTCAAACTGGAGGAATAAATTCCAATTTGAGCTTTGACCTTAATCACTTCTAGTTTTACTTAGCCAGCCGTTTACCAGTGACGATTCGCCGCAAATTGTGATAGAAAAAAATCGAAATAAAGTCAGGACAAAATAAACTAAAAAAGTAGCAGCGAAATATGTCAAAGTCTGAACTTTTTATAAAGAAGACGCTTAAGCAAAAACATTAACATGTTTTTAGCTGAAATTGTTATTTAAGCCGGCTGTTTTAGTCAAAATTCATTGTAGTATACTTATTTTTTGACTATATGCAAAGTGTTGCCATACTTCAAAGTAAAAAATCAGGATTTGAGTCGCAGAAATTTTGGCATTTTTAGTAAGGCTCGAGAAGGCTCATTTTTGTTTTAGTAGCTGCCATTCTTCTGGCAGCGCTTCAATGCTATTTTTGAGCATGATAATTTCAGTACAAGCAACAAATCAAACTTGGTTATTCCATTATAGTTATAAAGTTTACTTCAATTTTTATCCCTCGTAATTTTTACTGTTGGGTTATTAATACAAAAATTTAACCAAAAAATTAAAAAAATAATAATAACACGCCGAAAATTAGTACACCAAGCTAAATGCACAAAATAATCAATTACGAGAAGAAAGTAAGTTATTAAATAAAACGGGATGAGCACAAAACTGTTAAAACAGCTATAGGAAAATAATACAAAAAATAATACACGTTAAAAACAATATTACGTAGAATTAGATGCACTTATTTTGAGTAGTCTTTTTTCGCCTACAGAAGGGTGATAAAAAAATTTGCACGAACTCCGACAACGACAATAAATTCGTGAGCGATAAAGTGCTCTAAACGTAAACGCCGGTGCAGAAGGTGTCAGCAGTAGGCAAGTAAAACTGCAGCAACTGTCTATAGACTATATAATATTTAGTTACTTTCGGTTTGGTTACTTTGGTGTAAAATTTGCTTGCGGAAGCGGTGTCGGATTCGTGGTACGTTGCACGCTGGGAATTCCTGCGACGCTGTCGACACTGCTGCTGCTGCTGCGGCTGCTGCCTGGCCATCTCTCTATACCTAGCGACACGATGGCACCAGCGCACGTCAAAACTAAACCATCAACTGGCCGTTCGTTCTTCCGCGTCAACCGTCCACGCGGGCAGTCGTTCCACTTCAACTTCTTCGACTCGACTTTGCTTTCCGTTAACGGCGCCGCCGGCCGTAATGCGAACTGATGGCTCTATAGTAGTTTACAATTAGCGAATGATGATAAATATACTCATCAGCTGATGGCGAAAGGACATCTTCCCTGCATCAGCTGTCGTCGTGTGTTCATCCGCCATTAGGTTTATTTCTCTCTCTCTCTCTCTCTCTCTCTCCCATGCCTCTGTACTGAAGATATAACTTACTGCTTCGGTCATTGGGTCACGCTACAACACTAGCTGCATTGTGTACAGATGAGTGATGACTGAAAATACGACCACAATTTCATCAGCGGTGTCGTGCGTGATACATTAATATGGTGCATTCAAGCTGAATACCGCACGCCAATGGCGTACAGTTTGCAGTTCCCATAGGAGGCCTAAATTCTGTCTTACGTATGCCCCGGCCCCACATCTGCCCACATTACCCCTGTCCCATTCTGAAACCTCTCCACAGATAACGTTAATGAGTTTCAAAAAAAAAAAAAACCGCAAATGACTTAAA
>Ga0056128_1005950_pt1 | contig 15386 bp, 6 predicted proteins | sample WorMetLIZISLAND2_FD_71113 | JGI IMG/M metagenome (GOLD analysis project Ga0056128, IMG submission 71113) | Marine gutless worms symbiont microbial communities from Max Planck institute for Marine Microbiology, Germany - Olavius geniculatus... ...
CCGGGCGACGTCCGAGCCGGCATGTTCTTTCATTCGGTTGTATTGGCATCAGATTTCATTCGTGTTGTTACTTTATGGTCAGCGCATCGACACTCATCTGACCGACCCTCCTTTAGGAACAGACAGAGGCTTCCCGCTGGTGTTCGACCATCGCACCAACGAGGCGCAGTTCATCCGCCTTCTTCGAAGAAGAAGCCGTTGACAGCCGTTTAATATGTCGGTACTGAGCTGTCACATTTCCTGTACATTAAATCACAATCACGGCAAGTTGCTCACGCATGCTATTCAAAGTTCCTGACTGATCATGCAGCTAAGATTTATTGTATCATTCTAGCTCAAATGCCAATTAGGTCCCACTTCCAACAATGTAAAGTGTTTCTGCATGAGTATGGACCCCAGTAACGTCGGCAATTGCCCCCCCCCCAATAAATTTTGGGCTGTCGGAAAATTGTTGTAAAAAATTTAAAAATTTCGCCAAAAAGTGGTATAGTTGAGGCCAAAAACCCCAATTTGGAAAAAATTGAAGACAAAATCAAAATTGTCATCATCTATAATGTTTTCTGTCGGATGTTTGCAGCTGTCTGTCAAAAATTTGCAACTTTTTGTCCCGTCTACTGGGTCATGATATAAAGGTGCTTTGAATGTGCATCAGGAGTGAAGAAAGAAATCGTTCTAATTACTGAGCAGTTGCTGGCCTCGATTGCCGCTGGTGATTACAGAACGTACAAGTAAGTAAATGTCAGACTAATGTAACACAATCTACCAGTAAATGAGAAATATATCAGTGAGTACCAGCGAAAGCTGGCACTTAAACGAGTTCTCCGCCCTATGCACTAGCCGCGTATCCGTTGTCTGTGCACCCCACTACATGTTGAGATACATGCAAAATTTCATCGGTTCAAGAGTCACACTGTGTTCACAAACCAGAAAAAACTCGCGATATTAACAATAATGTCGTCACTATCACGAACAGTAATAACCCAAAATGCCAATTAATCAGTGAATTCGGAAACAAATCCAGTTGTGAAGTGTTGTCTGCGCTGCTGTGTGGCATAATATCTAGGTCACTGGTTGACCCTCAGCTGACCTGCTTTGAGCCGGATTCGGTCGGCAACATGATGCGTGGACTTGAGTACCATCGTTTCTTCTTCGATGCTGGTACTCGGCGTGCAACTGTCTTTTTTGAATTGTTCGAAGTTGTATAAATTTTTCAAATCACAACGACACCTGGCGGACAGTCGTTTCGACGAAGGCAGCAGCGGTTGCCGAAACGTCAACAAACTAATTAAAATTGGACATTATGTCTGCAAAAACATGGCAAATTTCTGCGAAATTACACTGTCGTTTTGCGTATGTAAACTTTTATTCAAGTCGGTTTAGGTTTGTGCTTGCCATTGCAAAAATGTTTAGGGAACCACTTTTTGTGGACACAGTGTATAAGGTGTATAAGTGAGGTCACTTGTGTCGAGTGGCATGTAACAGTGTGTGATCCCATACAGCACTTGCCGCTCCGTAGCTCTGAGATGGGCTTCCTATAAAGAGCCATTCGCCAACTTTGGCTTATAACCCATGTGAAAACCGGGGTGGTATCTAACTGCTGCGGCAATGCCTGTAGAACCTCTGTCGAGCTCAAATTTTCCGGATATAAAGCAGGCTCGTTTTGCCTACCCCTGCCGTCCGCTAATTCGGCGGCCGGCACAACACCCCGATCCACAAGCCGGTCTGACCGGGTAAGCATGTCCGCGGTCAGTCCGACGAAACTACAGGCCTATAGCAAAAGAACGAGAAAAAAGGCAGCAAGCGAAAGCGATCAGGGAAAACTAGACCAAGTACCTACAAAACAAACTGGTAAATTTACTTACCCAGGAACCAGTGGAAGACAAAAGTCGTAATTATTATTCCGTATCAGAGTGAAACAATCCAGCGATAGCGTCGGCAATATCACGTGACGGGGTCATTCGGTTCCTTACACCTATTTAATCTTTAGATAGCAGTAGGCCTATGTTACATGTAATATGTTTTATGACGAATATGTAATTGAATTATTGATTGATTGCTAATAGCCAGTAACTGGTCTGGTCTGGTGTAGTGCTGCCGAGCAATAGGAAGATGGTGACTCTGAGTATAATCAATCCCACTGTTCACATGCTCGGAGACAATGCAGCTTGTATCGCGTACACTCGCTTCGCTCAGTATCTCGACAAGTCCGTATACATTTCAGCTTATTTCATTTCATCTCATTTATTCACACATAAACAACACCGTGTCTCGGAAAAAATGCTCCTTATTGCTATTTAAATCCTGTTATTAACTGTTGGAACTTACTTAAGCTTTTTACTGTTTCAGTCATTTCTTACTTACTGTATTAAAACTTATAATAAGCCCATGCATGTTTATTTACCACGAATGATAGTAAAAACATCAATACGACTTAATTAAACGTAGCTAATAATATTGTTGGCATAATTTACATTAGCAGTAGGCCTATATCGACGAACGAGTCGTCATCTTTACTCTGTTTTATGCAATTTGGTTTTTATTCTCGTTAAGCAGGTTATGCGATACCCAACGTTTATTTATTTATTTGTTTGTTTAGAGTTCTTTGTTAGCAAAATTACACAAACAGTTAGGAACGGATTTCGCTGAAGTTTTCAGGGTGGTTAGATTTAATCAAGGTAATTAAATTTTGGTAGTGATCCGGATCAGCATTTGGATCCGGGATAGGATTGAAGGAATCATAACCGTTGCCAGATAGGGTAAACTTCCGTTGAATATATAGTGCTGCCAGCTGGCGAAAACTATGGGAAAAGTCGACGGAGCGTTGGCGAAGGTGTGTGCTCTCAGAGTGCCTTTCTAGCGCATAATGATGTGTTAGTTTGCAGTGTGTCACATTTGTACAATAAACGAACTTGATGGTGGTTTAAGTTTAAAAATTTAAACTGTATAGCTTTTTATGAGAAATCCGTTTCAGAGATACGGAGCGACACGTGCCATATGAAATTACACAGTTTTACGCGCGAAAGCAGCTACTGCTTTAAGTGCGTCTTAGCCATCGCAATTCTGTCTGTCTGTCCGTCTGTCCGTCACTCGGGTAAATCAGTCAAAAACGGTGCAAGATAGGATCACCAAATCTTCACCGTCGGCTGTCTGGAAAACTCTAGTTTTAGGAACCGTAAAGCTTTTCTATAAATTCGAAGGGGGTCACCCCAAACGAGGGCGCTAAATAAGAGGGAAGTGGGCAAAAATTTGCGATTTTTGGCCAATAAGTCGCTGTATCTCGATAACGGTGCGAGATAGGGCCTAGGTTACTATTAGTCACTAATAGGAAGTTGTACACTGGCTCTCGATTGGCGCCGAATTCAATGATTTTGAATAACTTTGAACACCAAAATAGGGGGTTTTATGGATTTTTGGGCGAGTTCGGGCTGCGACACAAGTGTATATCATTCACAAGGTTGCGCCACGGAACTATCGTTATGCGATCCAGATAGAGAATTTGGTATTTGTATATTAACTTAGCGTGAACACCCCAATTTTTAGCTAAATTACTGAACCGAAACTGCTACGGACTATTGCGTGTCTCGTGAGCATTAGCTCAAATTTCTTGTACTTGCAACCTGACACGTGTGAACCCACTCCACCTTAACCACAACATGCAAACAGGCCGATTCTCGATTTACGATGGATTTACGATTTACGAAAGATGGAAGGCTGGGCATTGGTTTTATACCGAGATGGTTTGTCTGTCCGCATCCAAGTAGTAACCATTTGATACGACCTGACTGGGAGTTGAACCCACAGCCTCGCGATCACAAGTCCGTTACATTACCAAGCCAGCTGGTGATGATGTGTACAGTCTGCCTGTACAGGAACGACGTGCCGCATTCCGTGCACACGGAAGAGACACGAGTCTGGCAGCGACAGAAGAACCAGTGGATCAACGTTCACGTCCACCGCTCCAGCCACCACTGACGTCATGCCGATCACGTGCTCCGTGACGTCACGGCCCGATGTCGGTTCTGATTGCTGTGACGTTTGTTCGGATAGATTGTCTTAATTTCTCACCGATTTAACCATTTACATACGCAGTTGCTTGCATCGTAAAATGTGGCACTCGCCCGGTCTGTGATGTGGTAAAAGTGCAACATTTTTTCTGTTATTAAATATCGCCTGTTTCTGTTGTTTTCCACGTTAAGATGTCTCATAAAATTACGTACAAATGACGAAGAAAGGAGAAAAGTCGACTATAAAATTGTAGTAAAATGTAATGAAATGTTGGTAAATGTTGATAACGTGCTTGAATTATATTTATTTTTCAACAAAATCGTACGTTGAAATAGTGCTAAATGACAATAAAGACCTATGGAAAATATGTTCACCAAAAGTTATAAAAATCTGTCAATCGTTTTTTGGTTGCAATCGATACTGCCGGGAATATTTTTACGTATTTCTGTTTATTTTAACTCATAGTTCGGTTCTTTTGATTTTTCCAAAAACCAACGTTGAGTGAGGTAGGAAATTAAACTGTTGTTTGGTAGCTAGTTGTGTCAGAAATATTCGTACCAAAATGTATTAAAATTGGATAACCGCTCTTTAAGTTACAATCGATAATGTCGGGATTTTTTTTATAGGGACATCGTGTATGCAGTAGGTCTATGGCATGGAAATGACTGGTACCACCCATAGGAACTCGACCCCCGTGAGTCGAATGGTCACGTGACCGATGACGTCACATGACCCCAAAGGTCAAACTCGTGACCCCATTATCTTTGAGGCGCCATATCTCCGTATCTGTGCCAGATAGACGCATGGTGACGATGGACCATTTATAGTAAAGCGCTGATGACGAATCGAGTGGTCTCGTGACTGACAATGTCTGTTGTTTAGTAAAATAATAAAGAAGGATAAAAGGATTATTGCTGCTGTACAATTTAATATTAAACTGTTTAATTTTTTTCTACCGGTTTAGACGGCTCACTGATTATATTTATACGGACATATACTGTAAACTATCGAAATGCATTGGTCAGACTCCGTGTTCGTATGAACATTATCTTGTTCTAAACATAATTAATCCATGGGCTTACATTTTATGCACGATCTGAGATTTTATTTGAATTTGCATAACACCTTTCATACGACTTGCAAATGTATCAGCAAATATCTACATGTAGTATATTTGGTATTAGCAGTAAGCTAACATAACTAACACTACTGGTAAAAAATACATTACGATAGTCGTCAGCAGTGAACGAAACAGAGTGGTAATTTGTGCGACAGTTGTTTCACGAAAATTGAAACAATAATTGAAAAATTCAAAGTAAAAAAAATTCCTCGACTTAGCGACTTATCTCGGACATTTGCGGCTTTGGCTTTGGTTGGTGGTCTATATAAGCAGGTAAGTTTTCAGTCGCTGACGGAAGCTGGACAACGATTCGGCGTCCGGCAGGTCGTTTCCGGTCCGTGGGCGGGCCTACAACAGGTGTAATGTATAATAATGACTCCCATATAATAGTAAATCCCCAGTCATTATTATATGTATAATTTACACTCCCCCAGTCAATATTTATTTCTATTCAGTCTTGAACATTATACAGAATAAGCGAGAACATATACTGAATAAGCAGCAACAACGATTTTTAAAGAAAAACTTTTTATTAGTCACACAAGAATATTATAGCAGTCGAGTGTAAACTATACATACCGGTACAATAATGACTGGGGAGTTATTTTTAGGGGGAGTCATTATTATACATTATACCGGGAAAGCCCGGTTGGTTAGCGATGGTTGTCAACTTGACCGGAGGTACTGCCAGACGGTTGATAGTAGCAGAACGTAGAGGTCGGCGGCCAGGCAAGTCGGCGACGTAGTTGAGCGGATCAAGAGCAAGACGACGATCGATAGTGTCATGGCCGGGGACGGGGAACAATTGCCCACAATAAATTTTGGCATATTGTCGAAAAATCTTTTTCTTGTTGGCAAATATGCGTCGAAATTCAAAATTCGGGACTGAAAACCCCTTTTTGAGGAAAGTTGAAAGAAAAATTAAAACTTTTATTAGCCAGAATTTACTTTGTCAAAAATTTGCAACTGTCTGTCGGCATTCTGTCGGAAAATTGCAACATTTTGCTTCGACAACCTTTTGACCCACGACGCCGTTGATGATGATAATGATGACGTAGTGTCTAGCCGAGTGAATCGGCGCTGGGTCTAACAGGGTGGGTTGACGTCTATCTAGCTGGGTGGGCTGGAGGTGAGCCTGACCGTCTGGCGGTCTTCCTGCAGTTCGATGGGGTTGTTGCGGTAGAACGATATGAGCTCCGACACCGAGCTAAATATCTGTAGCAACAAACAACAACAACACGTTACGTCCGTTGCGTTGCGTACGTTGCGTGCGATGCGTTCAGTTAGTTGACCGCGTGTTGAACTACGGTCTGTAGTGCATGGGACCACTATGTATTATGTGTTACACAAGCTTTTTACGCGCGAAAGCAGCTACTGCTTTCAGCGCGTCTTAGCCATCGCAATTTTGTCTGTCCGTCCGTCAGTCCGTCCGTCTGTCACACGGGTGGATCAGTCAAAAACGGTGCAAGCTAGAATTACCAAATCTTTACCGTCGGCTGCCCGGAAGACTCTAGTTTTAGAAACCATAATGCTTTTCCATAAATTCGAAGGGGGTCACCTCGAACGAAAACGCTAAATGAGAGGGGGGTGGTCAAAATTTGCGATTTTTGGCCAATAAATCGCTGTATCTCAGTAACAGTACGAGATAGGACCTAGGTTACTATTAATCACTAATAGGAAGTCGTACACTGGCTCTCGATTGGCGCCGCATTCAATGACCTTGAACGCCAAAATAGGGGGTTTTATGGATTTTTTGGCGATTTTGGGCTGCGATACAAGTCTATCATTCACAAGGTGGCGCCATGAAACTATCGTTATGCGATCCAGATAGAGAGTTTGGTATTTGTATATTAACTTAGCGTGAACATCCCAATTTTCAGCTAACTACTGAATCAAAACTGCTATAGGCTTTCGCGCGTCTCGTGGGCATTAGCTCAAATTTCTTGTATTCCACGCTGGCACTCGTACTATCTAGGCCTACTATACTGTTTCAGTGGTATAACATGTCCATAACCGATTGATACAGTCAAGCGTGACCAAACAAACGACAGTGTGGGGCAGGCCAGCGTGAAATAAGTCTCTATTTAACCACGGTTAAAAGTGTATAATAAGTTCGTTTAACGCTTACTTATCCAACTTCAGAGACCAGGCAAAGATTTAACATACACTATGAACCGTGGTTTAACTGACGCGCATTTATTTTTTAACATGTCATGTCATATGCATAAAACACTCATAAACTCACAAAACCAAAGTGGCACAATAAAAATAGTACGTATGAGAACCAAAGCAAAAACAGTGCAGCATAACAGACTAGCCCTGACGCAAACTTTTGTGGTTAGATCTTTGAAAACAAAAAAACGCACCATGCAATAGGCCTATCGTGAAAGATTCGAAACAATTTTAAAGACGGATGTTTCGAAAAATGCATAAAAAGGAATCGTTTCGCATATGACTAGCGTTAAAAATAACCTTTTCGCCTGGCTTGGGTGTGCCGATGGCGTATCGTCGGTCAGTTCTAAGTCGCACGAGTACATGTTTGATCTGACGGCTACATACGACGCTGATGCTGTACAAATATTCACTGGAGTCATTCTCCCGACGACGCACCAGGAACGTGCCCTCCTACACATCAGCAGTGAACAGAGAGACATGTTAAGTCCTCGAGACCAAAGTGGTCTCAAGGCCAAATTTTCACCTCGGTCTCGGCCTCAAAAACCTCGCCGAGGCCAAATGCTTTGACGTCGTAGTTTGTTCATCTGGTTAGCAGCATAAAACTTTTAGCTTACGTTGTCACTTTTATAGTTTTGCCTTTGACCGGTCTTGGTCTTGGTCTTAGACACTTAACCTCGGCCTCGATCTTAGCCTCGGAAGTTGGGCTTCGTTCAAAATCACTAGCAGTGACTGATACGTGGAAAACCGCAATACCGTTTCAAACGGAAACAATGCACAACGATTGTATTAATTTACAAAAAAAGCGTTATCACACTCTGTACTTAACTAAAGAAAGTTCGCTCTGACTCGCTAGAATAACGTTTGGCATCTCAAGCGCAAATTCTTACCGACAATTCTAACATTGGCTGAGTTATGGGGTGTTTACACGATCCAGCAAACGTCCAGCAAACACCAGCAAAATACACGTGCTAATACTGGACGTTTGCTTGACGTTTGCTGGATCGTGTAAACACCCTATTACCGTGGCGCGAAATCTGGCGAGCTTCTGTTCGCTGGCTGCGCGGTCAAAGCTGCCGAAGTACCAGGGCTGTGTGCTCAGCGAGCAATCGCCTTCCATCGGCAACGGCAGCTGCAACATCATCACAGATATATTCATCACTTCCGCACCCAGTGACTCATTAGTGGTTAAATTCCCGGCAGAGTGGGGCTACTGGGGCTAACTCCCAGGTGTTTTCCTGACTCAGAACACACTGTCAGACTGACTGGATGTTAGTTACATACGGCACAGCAATGACTTTGTCTGATTTAAGTCTATGCTTAGATTCCATAATAATTAACACAAGATAAACTAGTTTTACCAATCGCGGGTTCGACTCCCGGTCGAGAGCGATCAAGCAAATATGATGGGTCACTTGGATGAGTGACTGTCGGCGGACAGATAAACAATTTCGGTATATATTTCCAACACCAAGTCAACTCAGCCTTGCATCCTTCCGGTGTAGGTAAATTGAGTACCGACCTGTCTGGCTGGGATTAAGACAGGGCGCGTTCACCTGTGTCGGGTAACAGGTAACACTTTGTGATCCCCGGGATCCCATATGACAGGTGACGCTCCGTAGCTTTGCGATAGCTTTCCCATAAAGAGCTATTATACAACTTACCACGTAAGCGACAGGTACGTCGGCGTTGGCTGGCGGGTGTTCGGGTCGCGGTGGTGGTAGGTCGGGTGGTAGGTCGTCATCTACTGAGACTGAACGACTAAAGCCATTGGAAATGTTTGATGACTGGTTCATCGAAGCGGCGCTTTTGCTGCGAGGCATGCCGTTGCCTGGGCCTCGTGATAGTACGCCGTTTAACCTACAGACCAGTGATAATATTCCCTGCTTGCATAATAACTATTAATCTCCCTAAGGCAGTGAATAATTATCATGGGCGGCGCTAGAAATCTGAAGATGAGAGCAAAGTGGGGCAAGGGCCAGTTCACAGGGCCTGCCGCCGCCGATAGTGAATACACCGGGTGATCGTCGCTCAATCACCCAGAAAAAAACACTTTTTTGAATTCCTCTCACCTTCTGACGTTTTGGCCTCGTCAGACTTAGGCCTATGTCATCTGTAAGTATATATAGACACATGGTCACGCGATGACGGTCGGCGCACATGTCGCACAATTTCAAATGGCTATACATGTCTAACCGTTTAATTTACTCTGTGTTCCGTTCTAGTGTACGGATTTCGCGGTCCGCGAATTCGTTGGCGGTGCTTTCTGCGGTCATGTTGCATTTTTAAAAATGCATTTTAGCTATGGACAATTGGGTGCACTTCATATTTTGTTTTCGATGCTTGGGTTTTTGGGTCGTCGCCAGATCGAATAGCTATGGTTAAGGCTTTCGGTATCGCCCCATAATGTGCGCGGAGTATACAGTAGATTGGTTACGTTCAGAAGTATTTCTTGGAACGTCATAACGTCACTGAAATCTCGCAGTAGAAGTAGACTCTGCTGACCTGTTTGGCGGTGACTGCATATTGTTCTTGCGCCAGGCTGGGACGTTCGGTGGCGATGCAGTCGCGTTGCTGGGTGAGCTCGGCGGCAGGGCGCAGCCCTTGTTGGAAGGCTGTGACACCTGCTTCTGTAGAGCAGCCGGTGTCGGCAGCGGATGTGGCTCGGTTCCCGTCGACTCACTACAGCGTCGAGACCCTGGCAAGGCTGAGTTGGACTGGCTCGTCATCATCATCAAAGCTTGCAGACCGCTAGCGGACGGTGGGGCCGGAGTGTCGGAGCTCCTTCTAGGCTTACCTGGAACAGTTGGAGTTACCGTGTTTTCGTACTGTGGCAAGCTGGACGACTTCACTATGGCTGGAATCTGGAAAAATGCAGAAAATCTCTTATTTCGTTTTCCGTTAATAATAGTAACACTTTGTATCTAACGTTTTATGCAGTAATGACCAACGGCATTTTATCAGTTATTTTATATGACGGTTTATTAAGCCTACCGTTCTGTTGCATTTTGGCTGCAACACGTTCACTCTGTTGCAGAAGTTGAACTTGTGTTTTTCTAAATTCGTACGACGTCCATATGCAAGTGCACAGCAATACAGCACATTGCGAAAGTACAACACATAGGTCTATTACTTGCAGTAATATTCATTTACTAAAATGGTGGATTTATGCAAACGCTTGTCCGCTTGTGTTGTTAAAAGTACACCTGTTGATAATTTTTGGAAAAAAGTAGACAAATTTTAATGTAACTGCAATATAAACTCACGACACTTATTTATTTAGTAAAACTCAGACGTTATTTAAGTCAAATAACCTAGCTTGGTTTACCGTGTGATGCGCTGCGTTGGAGCAGGCGGGTGTCTGAGAAGTGCTTCGGACAAACTGCAGAGACGGTCTAGCAGCGAGCGGCTTTATCGCGTGTTCCACGGGTTTACTGTTGACGTAGTCCGACGGCGACTTCCTAGAGGCAGACGAGCCAGTTGTCGCGGAGGCTGCATTCGAACATTTTTCGTACTGCAGACCGCTCGCGTCGACCGCCGCGTTCTTCGCTCCAGCAGCCGCTGTTGCCGCTGCCGCTGCAGTAGACTTGGATAGTACGGCGGGAGATTTCTTGGTGCAGGATAGTGATGTTGTTGCTCGGTTCTGTAGGCCCCCGGCCCCGGATATTGTTGCTGGTCCGCCGCCAGGCTTCGGAGCCGCCAATGCCGCCGGTAACTGGACGGGAGCTTTTCTTTCAGCCGGCGACTTCATGATTTCGCTAAACTTTACCGCCAGCTCAGACTCTGCTTGCGTGCGCGATAACACACATGACATTAATAGGGTGTTTATACGATCCAGCAAACGTCCAGCATTAGCACGTGTATTTTGAATACATTTGCTGGAAGTTTGCTGGACGTTTGCTGGATCGTGTAAACACCCCGTAACATACAGTTACACACAGACGTATAAACACATAGATACACACACACCTAGACAAACAGACACACTAATCCTCACATACAGACAGTTAGCCACACAATAGCTAATACACACTTTCATACTTTCGATTGCAACTCATCGAACGTCAAAACATAGCAGCAAATTAATTTGCACTAACTTCGCATTAGAGCTAAGCTACACAAGTTATTATTATGCTATGAGCTGAGTTTAGGGTGCCATAATTGCCGTAATACGTAGGCGTATGTCACAACCTAACAGGGTTAAAGATATCCGTCGACGTCAACCGTAAATAAAAATCTTCTCGTTCGACATTACGATCATACGCGTCATAAAGCTAAAAGTTTTAGATTTTTCGTTAATCTCCTGCGATTTCGTTTTAGTTCGTAGGCAGAGTCGCTCCTGCAACGCAAGTGATTTCGCTTATTCATACACATTTTTTCCTTAGCGTGATCTGTTTGTCTTCTGTATGTTTAAGCCCAAATTCCATTACGCCGACTTTCACCGAAACTTCCCCGAACAGAAAGTTGCGGACACATATCATGAAAGTCGGCGACATAATTTGTGTCGCGAACTTTGATGACTTGTGACTTTGTCGCAAAGTCGGCGTAATGGAATTTGGGCTTTACTCTGCTTACATTGTTCGACAGGTTCAGATGTCATTTGGCAGGTACATTTGCGGCATCCAACGATTAACACATTGTGTTAGATGGGGTACCTAATCCCAGGGGAGAGGATATTAAAGTTCAAACACCCAGCGACAAAACACGCAATTTCACATTGCAGCCAAACCGCCACTCGCATGCATGCTGGCGAATACAAGCGATGAGTTAAATGGTGGACTTACCACAGCGATTTCGCCTCTTGCCCCATCACTTTGGTTTTACAGCAGATGTGGCCTACAACGCTTTAGTTTTAAATAAGTAAGTAAGTAAGTAAGTAGTATGCATTTGTAGCGCGTCTTATGTCAAAACAGAAGTTTGAATCGCATGTGCGGGTGGTAGCAGTTATAGTCGATACCTTCGTTGTCTGTTCGCAGTTTGTTGGGAATAACCGGTCGTAGTTTGTTCTTGATGGCAGTGATGCGTACAGTGTTGATAACCTTGTCGTCGCAGTTTTCTGCCTTGTGTGTCCGAGGCTTCAGTCCAGCCGCAGAAGACGGCGATGGATTCACCGGAGACAGCTGATGACGCACCGGTACCGCATCCTTATCTGCACATCAGTCGAACATAGCACGACTGAGAAAACGTCTGACTTTTGAAGATCGTTTTCTAGATTTTTAATTTTTTTAAGGTTTTTTAGATGTTGGTGTACAAAAAATGGGACTCAAATTTTAAGAACCGAAAAACATCCTACACATTATTCTTTATGTCACATCGTTTCTGCTGAGTGAATGACGTGACGTCAGAACTAAATAATCACGATTAAAATAGGGCCTATAAAATTAAATTTGTTTAGTATTATAAATTGCACCGCAAATAAAAAAACTAAAACTACAATTTGAAATTTTAATGTTTTACGTCATTTAAATTTAAATCTTAGGCTTTGTTTAAAATTAACTTATTATCCCTGGAACTAGACCAAAATGCCGCTCTACAAATCTTTCGGTAGTAGAATACATTTTTAATCATATTATCTTGACAAGTAAGCAAACTGGCATATATCGACGTGGTTGGGGCAAAAACGCAACACAATAAAGTTTAGATGCATTGGCCATATCTATGACGAACAAACTGTTTTCCGTGCTGACATCTACCGGTGAACAGAAATCGTTCAGAGGAAGACAGCAGCAGTTGCCGGAACGTCAGTCAATCAGTCCGAAAAATTGCACAGTGCTGTCCTGAACGGCAACGTTTAACAACTGAAAACGCTAGAACCAAACAATATAACAATAAAACCTGACAAAATGACGACACTTCTAAAATCTAAAGTCAGTCGGCGAAGCTAAATAACAATGTTTTCTGTCTATGTTCAATAGTTCAACGAGTTAGTGAATAAAAATAAAACAAAAGTTGTATTTTGGTAAACTCTATAAAATTATTACTGTCAGGAAGTGTTTCGTAATCGGGATCGGGTTCAGGTTCTTCATAATCGCTGTCGAATACCGTGGATCCCGGGTCTTCTGTCCTTTGATTGCTTACAATATGCCACGTTTCTCTATTTGTCTGCTGCCTGCTTTTAGCCGCTGGACTCCCCTGAACACGACACGCTTATTTTAATAAACCACTGTTATGTTAACACTGTCGTAAGTTAATATGTCCCTATTAAAATTTATTAAAATGCAACCTTTATTCATGAAATTTGTTGATGTCGGCTCCCCTCCTCTGAATCTTCAACATTATGTTTATCGTCAATTTTTCACATAGTGTGCCAGTGAAACAATGCTGAAAATCCGCTGAGAACTGACAAAGTTATCGATATGAGCATGGTGTGCTACTTTTTGAAGAGTAGTAACTTATTTACAGGCGGATTGAGATCGACGACGAATATAATTGTTACACCGTGTATAGCTCAGCCAGAAATTTCAAAAAGCTGTTTTACTTCACTATATACCTGGACCGCAAAATACTCTCAAAACTCAATTAATCCAGCTAAAGGCGATTTGGGGAGAGCGTAGTACAGGGGTGTCTATCGCCTGGACACATTACGCACCCCCTTTCTCCACTCCCTCTCCAATGTCTATACCTCTCCTCCCATTTTAACGCGCGACAGCAGCTACTGCTGTAGCGCGTATTAGCTATCGCAATTCTGTCTGTCAGTCTGTCCGGCTGTCTGTCCGTCCGTCTGTCAAACGGGTGGATCAGTCAAAACGGTGCAATCCAGGATCACCAAATCTTTACTGTCGGTTGCCTGAAAGATTCTAGTTTCAAAATCAGTAAAGCTTTTCCATAAATTCAAAAGGGATCACCCCGACCACGGGCGCTAAATGAGAGGGGGTAAGAAAAGTTTGCGATTTTTAGTAAATGGTGGAATTCATGCATTTGACGTGGCGCGCAGTACTGAAATTCATGCACTGGATATGGCGCTAGGCGTCATCCGCCGTCAAGTCTAAATGAAACATCGTTGTAAACTTAAATTTCGTTCGCACCGGGCCTTCACACATGCATCGCTGTCGCGCGTTTCTCTTTGCATTAGCTGGGCCTTCTTGTATAACTTCAACTTGAATCCCTGTTACGTCAAGTGCTGCATACCCCCAATGACAGACGGGTGCCCAAAAATTATTTAAGGGGAAAGACGTCGAGGCGTTGAATGTAGCGGGGAATGAGAATGGGCTTTTTTCAGCCTTAGGGAATTTAGGGAGCATCGTAAAATCACTTACTGAGAGACAGGGGAAAATGATGACATCCGTCGCATCTTTGGAGTACTCGTAGCTTGTACTGCGGACAAGGTACGGGAGGCCAGACTGAGATGGTACGGGCATGTACAACGGTGAAAAAAGGATAACTGTGTCAAACAAATTCTTGGGGGGGCAAACGTTCGTGAACAACGGAGCAAAGGAAAACGGAGAAAGACATGAATCTATGTCTTCAAGTACAACATGGAGGACTTGCGGCTCAACTTGGGAAGAGAATCATGCTGAAAGCAAGAGAACTCGTGTGCCTGATTCTTGGACAATTTCCAATAACGACCTCGACGCCAGTCACCATTAATATAATATTAAACGAGTTTCAATTAGACAGCGGGTCTCTAATACATGCCGAAAGGAACGAAAAAAGCTCTTAGAAGAATACAAAAGAAAATAATGCGCGAGGAGTACATTAGATTGGTCACAATTCAATAATATTTCTTGTAATTATATAATTTACATACCGTTTTAACCTATCAGTCTATCGAAAGACACAGTGTCGTGTAAATAATTTTTCATAGCAATTTTGGTTTCTAGTATTTTCAATTGATGTTTGCTAACGAACTGACTGAAGCAAGCCGTTATTCAAGACTTAGCTGCCTAAAACAGTTGCTGATAGGTGTTATTTAGTGAGCAAACGTGTTTCGTATTGATTACACTGATAAAGTTGAAGAATGGCATGATAATTCTTGGCATCTGGTAAAGCGAAAAATAAAATGTTACAGGAAAACCCTTTTTTCAGGCAAGCGACAGAGTTGCTGTCTGTTGTACGAAGAGATTATAAACTGCATGGCTCCACGCACACT
>Ga0056128_1005951_pt1 | contig 15385 bp, 7 predicted proteins | sample WorMetLIZISLAND2_FD_71113 | JGI IMG/M metagenome (GOLD analysis project Ga0056128, IMG submission 71113) | Marine gutless worms symbiont microbial communities from Max Planck institute for Marine Microbiology, Germany - Olavius geniculatus... ...
ATTTGAGATTTTTCAGGTTTTTTCCCTGTAGGATATTCTTGTCTATATAGCTGTTTGCTCAACATGACAATTTTGCGAGTTTAACTCTATATTGTTGTTCTTTTTGTTTGTTTGTTTTTGTTTTTCTTGTCTACCAATGTTTATTTGGTGAAATAAAGATTATCATTAGCGAATGATTTTTTATCTAGTCTCTGAAGAAGGAGATTATTTCTTGTTAACGATTAGTTCTAGATAACTGTTAAGTTTATTGCGCCATTTAACTTGAAAATAATCGAAATCTATGTTTTTATCGTTAAAATGCCTTTAACGACTAATCGCGTGATAATCGTTAATTTCTACAACCTTAGTACAACAGTAAACACCTCCGTAAGAATAGGCCTACGAAGAACGATGCGCATCCTCGTTTGCTGCTTGTAAATTTTTTTTTGGTTTAGTGCAGTCGGATAGAAGGAATGCCAAAAACAAGCGGTTCTCGGTGGTTTTTATTGCCTGTTAGTGAAGTAAGTTTTTATCCAACGCAAAGCACGAACAGGTGCAACGTACATCGGCCTATGACACCACTTTTATCCATAACCTTTTTTGCGTACTCGTTTGCGTACTTCTCTTGCGTTGCCGACGTCAGATGCGTCAAAGAAGTACAACTATATTCGCTGTAGCCGGTGTGTAACGTAATGGTGCAGTGGTCCGGAACCTGGAGAGTACGGACTGGAACTGTACGTGAACGACCCAGACGTAGACGCTGGCGCCATCTACCGTGTCGCCCAGTATCTTATCGTCTGCACCTCGACCCTCGCCGCAACCTCGTCAACGTTCCTCATGCCTACTCTACCGCCAGGCTTCCTAGGACGTCAGCCGAACTTCCACAAGTTCGGTCTGCAGTGCGTCAGCCACGAAGACCCTTACGTCACCACCACGTCCGATGAACTCGAGGTCAGCGGCAGTGGTTCAAACAGAAAAAAGGTGGCGTATAGCTCTTTATGAGACCCATCGCAGAGCTACGGAGCGTCTCGTCACCTGCTATATGGGATGACACAGTGTTACCAGCTATCCGACACAAGTGAACGCGCTCCACCTTAACCGCAGCCACTGCCAGACAAGCCGCCGACAGTCACCCATCCAAGTAATAACCACTTGATAGCAACCCCACTGAGAGTCGAACTCTCGACCTCGGGATCGTAAGTCCGACACCCTACCGTTACACCATTAAGCCATTTTTGTGAAACCTAGACCAAGACTTTTGACTAAAACAATGGTTGACATTTTCACAAGAGAAAAATGGGCAAAAGACGAATTAAAATTTCGGTACTTGCTGCAGCGCTGCTTACACGAGTCAGACTCGTGACCAGAAGCGCTTTTATACAATCTCGGAAATGGCAGCTGATTGCCATGAGCTAATGACACCGCAGCGCACTATCAGGGATGTGCACGAGACCTTATAAGCCGAAACCGAGACGAGACCGAGACGAGACGTTGCAGCTTCCGAGACGCTGGCTGAGACCTTGAAGCTCTCGAGAGCTTTAACGTCTCGCCGAGACGTTTGCCGTGGCGTATGGTGAAACACATTGTCAATGAAAGAAAATTATACAGATTTATTAAGTCGCACCGTGGTAAGCACTTTCTGTTTTTGATATTGTGGGTTTTTGCATTTTATTTTGACAATTATCAGTATCACTGAATAATTAACGGTTTGCACCATAAAGAATTGCAACTGCAGTGCTGTGGACATGAGCCATTATGTTTATGGCAATTTGCAAGCAACTGAAATTAGTAAACTACAGCTCATTATAGCCTTATACGTCGTAAACGAATATGTCTAAGCCACAAATGTCATGCTGGTTAGTATCGCTCTATCTGCAGCTACAGTATGCACGGCGAGCGTCTGCACAAAACGTCTCGATGAGATGCAATGGCCCGAGACCCGAGATGAGACCTACTAAGCCGAGACCGAGACATATTGCTCCGATACCGAGACGAGACCGAAACGTTGAGGATTTTGTCCGAGACGAGACCGAGACGAGACATTAGTACGTCTCGAGACCGTCTCGAGACCGAGACGTCTCGACCGAGACCACATCCCTGCGTACTACGCATCTATTTGTTCCCTTCATCAGCGAACAATAATTATTGGATTCGCGGTTTGCAGCTAGCAGACATACCTGTGCTCCTGTCAGCCACACTAGGCCTTCACGCCCATAGCCCATAAGCTACTATACCTTTTCCATGGCACTTAGTTTAGAAACCTGAGTTGATCTTAATACACAGAAGGTTAGCAACTTCTTCAAGATTTCTTGCAAATGACCCGCGGTGAGAATCGAACCGTATCCTGAAAGTTACGAGTCAACACCAACCACTAGACACTTGCACTACATGCAGTTGCTGCTGCTGCTGCATGCAGGTGACATAAAGGTATGATGATTGTTATCCCGTGATCATAGATAATTAAGTACGCCAACAGCTGATCAAAGTTCTTGTTATCAAGTAGAGGAACCGGGCTTAGCTTTGTGGTAAATGTGTTATTCTGGGTCACACGAGTGTCCCACCACACGATATCTGTCTCATTTGTCCAACGGCTTTAGCAGAGTGCACAAGTATGACAGACGGACAGACAAACAGACAGACAGACTAGGTTGCAGTAACGTGTGTCGCAATAGTTGTCATCGCAACTTTTACAGTTAAAAATCGAAAATAATTGTTTTACCTTAATTTTAAGCGGGTACATATACGGAATGATGCCTAGAAAGTTTGTGATTCAGAATTGGGCCGTGTATGGAGCAGTATAATGCCATAATAATTTGTGTCCTAAAATTGTTACGCCCAAATTCTATTCTTTACAATTTAAGCGTAAACGCTTGGGATGCTGTTGTCAGATGACGTTTATAATGACGTCATTGGTGAGAATGACGTCACAGCTGCTGTACGTTGCCGGTACTGAACTGACAGACTGTACGGAGTACGTGCTTCAGCAATGCACGGCCCGTGACTCAGTCGTCTTCGTCATCCGCCTGCCACAACCAGGCTTCTACCGATTCCAGGTGATTCTACAATTAACCGCTCGCTCATTTAGGGGGTGATTTTACAACTACTACGAACGCCAATCAAATCTGTACTCAATTAAGTTTATTGAATTTACGGAGTCTACTCAAATCGGCTAGTTATCCGCACCCAATTTCCGAGACTTTTGAGTGCCGTTCATACAATCGATGCAGACAATACCCAAGCGGTTCTGAAAAATATTTGTCTCACGATTGTTTTGAGCCTAATCGCGTTAATCGCGAAAACGAATATTTTAAGTAAATAAGTAAGTAATTTTGTATAGCGCACAATGTCAGCGGGAAAACCAGTTGAATCTGAGGTGAATCTGAATCCTAAGAAATGTTTTTTTGCAGAAAATAGTATTACAACAAGTCATATAAAGCTGTTTTCAGGTTTCTTTTTGTTAAAACACTTTTTTAGTGTTTGCGTGTTTAACTGATGCCATAAAACAGTAAAATACTGGCAAGTTTTCGCGACTCAGCACGCGATAAGTTAGTATACTCATGATATGGGCTCAATAAAGTGTTTTAGTATTACCGGTATTATCGTGCATACCTTTTGAGATTAGTTTTTTTTCGATAAGCAAGAGGGTTCGGAGTGTCATTAGAATCTGTTATTTAATAACGCTGATGAAGTACACAACAAATTGTCACTTTGTGCCTTTCTCTGTGCTTTTCTCTTAAAGGTAACAAACCCTAAATATCCAAAAAAATCCACGAAAGAAAATTTGGATTGCCTCCAAAGTCTAACTAATTCCTCCTTAGTTCGTCAAAATTCGTTCATAACTTTTACTTTTTGAAGTAATCCAGTCGACAAATAAACAAGTAAACGAAGAGACCCTTATACATATAAATGTTATAAGGCCATTGCCGATAAGTTGTATTTTATTTTATCGCCGTGGTTTGCATGCACTGCGGTAAAACAAATTGCGACGTTTTGCACTTTGTTGTTTTATTTCTGTTTTATTTCATTGTAGGCTATACGGCTGTAGTTAGGCCTAACGTGAACGCTAAATGACACTTGAGTTTGTCTGCCGGTACGTGCAGGTGTACGCGCTGCCGCTGTCTGAGGCCGGAGAGAGTCTTCCCAACGTTTACAACGGTCTGATCCACTGTTGCAACCGACGACCAACTGATTCCGTCGCGGCGTCGAGTGCGACGTTCCCGAAACAGTTCTCGAAGTGGAAGGACGGCTGCTTTATCTATGAACCAATCAGCGCTAACTTACGCCCCTACCTCACCGACGACCGATTTATTTCTAGTTCCAACCTCGTCTATTTCAAGGTAAATTAAACCTTGCACTATTTCACTCCCGGCCTAAAAAGTTCCTTTGTGACTATAGTTTCAGTAGTTTGTGTACACTTGGGCGACAAGTTTGGGCCTATACTAATACAGTAATAGGGGCCTTAGCTTACCAGCGCCACTGAAGTCTTTTTAGCACATACTGGCGCTTTACAAGTCAGATTATTATTATTATTATTACCTCCGGGGTGGGTAGGCTGTTACACCTGCCCAGCGCTGACGCCGTATCAGTTCGGCCCAATGCGGATCCCCGAATGTAACCGCAAGGTTACAGGTAACAGCTATAAAGCTGTGGACGGCTGTGAAGCCGTAAATAAACGGCTGAAAAGCCGTAGTCGGCTGTGAAGGCAAAACCAGCACAAAAGCACTGGTAACGTGTAGCAAATCTGCTCTCACGGGTTTGGTCAGCTCTTAGTTAGCTCCTACCGTCCAGATTTTAGAAATGTTTCGGGTCGTCGGTGCGAAGCCCTACCACCGCGACAAGGTGGTTGACTTTGGTTGGAAGTAGGCCTAACAGGGGCATATAAATAAAACCAAAATCTCATGATCATGATCTCATGATAAGTACGTGAAGCACTTCGAGACTAGACCGAGATTGAGATCGACAATTCTGTGACTTCTAACAATAGAAATGCATGTAATTATGATATTAATAATAAATAATGCGTCACATTTTAAACACAGTAAATGAAATATGTTAAAATGTGGTTCTGGCCAATAAGTTTCGAATTTACCACGCCAACAGTAAAAGGCCGGTGACAAGCCAGCATCAAGACCACATTTTCTCGGTCCCAAGACCAAGACCGTGGTCACACTCGGCCTCGAGACGACATTAGCTTGGTATAGTGTAGATCTAATGGTTGCGACTCAATGGATTTGCGATCGCAAGGTCGTTGGTTCGACTCCTTGTCGGGTTGCTATTAGTACTTGTACGGGTGACTGTCTGTCTCAGTATATAACCAGCACCAAGGTCAACTCAGCCTTTCATCCCCCTGGAGCAGGTAAATCGCGTACGGCCTGTCTGGCTAGAGTTATGGCGGGGCGCGTTTATCTGTGTCAAGTGGCAGATGCCAGATGACACTGCGTGATCTTATATGGCAGATGACGCTCGTGGCTCTGTAACGGGTTTCCTAAAAGGAGCTATATTATTTAATTATTCAACTACATAGTAATCGATCTGTATACGTCGTACAGTTGGATGTGCCCGCGGCGAGTGCGGTGACGGTGGTGCTTGGTGACGAGTGGACACACTTGGAGCGCCAGCAGCAGGACGGCAGTCCGTCGACGGTCTGGGAGGGGGAGGTCGACTTAAGCGAGTTCATCGGTCGAGAGTCGAAGCTCTTCGTCTGTGCCAGCTACGCCAGCCTCACTCCTGTTTGCTACCACACTCTGCTCGGCTATACCATCTGACGACTAAATCGTCGTAGACCTCTGTCTCCGGCCAAAATTCGGATATTTTTTGTGGCGTCGTGGCAGGTTGCAACTGCTTCTCCTCCCCTAAATTTTTAGCTGTCGGAAAATTGTCGAAAGGTTTTCTTCTTGCCGGAAAATTTTTGTCCCAAAGCGCAAAATTTAGGACCGAAAACAGCTGTTTTCGGGAAATTAGGGGCAAAATTTGAATTCTGTGTACCCATAATCTACTCTGTCGGAAATTTGCTACTTCCTGCCACGCCTACTTTTTAACTCACAACGCCGCTGCAGGGGTCATAAGTCTCCGGCCGAAATCTGGATATGTTTTACACAAATTCATATTTGGCCTAATCTGAACATCGGATCTGTGCTTAATCTGGCCAAAAAATCACTTTCGTATTTGCATACGCTCGTATTTCATCAGCCGAAGTTTACTAAAGAGCGAACTCGTTGACTGGTGTTTAGTAGATTTGTGTAGGCCTAGGGGCCTACGTAAACTTTAATCAGAATGCTTAGATAATGAGCTGTATTACAGTGTACAAAGAAGTTGAAAACTTTTTGCTTAACTGTGTTTATTGTCTGCAAGTATCAATAAATTATTGCTAATTATATACCTCATTACGATAGAAATGCACAGCACGGATAAACGTGCATCGAATTTATAATTTACGGCAGTAGACCATAAATCCGGCTCCAGTTGGATTAAGAAATACTCGTAGAAATGCGGTAGAGTCCACCTTGGTCATTCATCCGTTGCTATTCAGTTATAAAATATTCAGCTTTCCGTCAAATTCGATGGACGAATAACACAGTTATATAGCATATGTAGGCTTTGCGAGTCGGACTTTTCATTGAGACCACCATCAGCTTTGTACTCTATACGCTTGTGACGTTTTATGCATGATTGGGCTATATTAAGGTCGTTGATTTTCTTTTTTGTAGCTTTTTATTCGTTCAAATCTTGTAAGGCCACCTCAAAAGGTCGCGTGCTGGGTGGGCGCACTGGTCCAGCCGTGTATAAGGCCAGGACTGGTGCTGTCCCAGGCAACAAACGCAATTATGGAAGGCCTAGTTCATAGGCCTGCATGACAGCGACGCATCTCCAGTCTCCACACTCCACAGCGATCGGCTTCATGCTGGAGATGTGCAAGCTGTACATCATCGTTGTCATTCATTATCATCATAATCGCTTATTACAGTGCAACTTGTCATAACAGTGTCAATGTGAACATTCGATTTATATAGCACAATATCAAAAAGCCTTTCTATTGCGCTGAATACACTGGTATCTCGCGAAAAGTGCAGTTTTTTAAGCCGCGCCTAAAGATACTGCTGCAGGGCAATGGATCACGGAGATTGTCCGGTAATAAGTTCCAGGCCATCGGACCCCCAACAACGAAGGCCCGACGGCCGAACCGCGAACGCAAGAAAGCCCCGCTACGGCATAAAAACTATCAGCTGATATCGTTGCGTGCGAAATACCGCGGTATATAATAGGCCTGCGTCGGCAAACTGTTGGTTAATTTTTGCCGAGACGCGTACGTGCATCTCTACGCTTGCTTGGCCGCACTGCTCGGAGGCCCAGCAGCAATACATAGGCCTAGCGGCGGCGGCCGAGCAAAGCGTGTCTCGAGCCCGAAGTGATGCCAGGGCTGAGCAGTGAGCGGTCGATATTGAACTCGTTTCATTCACGTGCTGTGGTGAGAGTGCCTGGCAGTAGCGCGCCGGCGCTCGTCGTGCGTGGTCGCCGATAGACGGATAGACAGACAGTTCGCCAACAGGTGGGTTGGAAGGAAGTGGTCGGGTGTGGTACTAGTAGTCGGGTCACTCGGGTGGTCTCCGCGGAGAATGCGGCAACAGATCGTCGACGCTACAGCTGCGTTCAGACTCTCGCTCTACTTACTACTTCCGGCATTTCTCACGTGCTACGCAGGTCGGTGGTCTACCGTCTCGATACAATAAAGTAAAATCGTTTCTATTTCTAGAGCGTCAGTTATGGAGACGTGTTCAGGAGCGCAGACAACTGTGACCTTAATATGCTCTATGAAGTAGTTTATTTTCAGCTGACACCTGAAGAGACCGACACTGGCATTTAGGCCTATATTGTGCAGATGATCAATACGACTGTTCGAGGAAGCAGGTTCGACAAAGTGGAAGCCGCGCTGTCCAAATTTTGTTTTTATGCACAGCTTCTAATTCTATATAGACATTCAGCTGTGTCGACCGACAGATCTTGCCGAACTATACAACATAGGCTACAGTAGACATGCAGCAAAGAACGATAGCTTTGCAATGCCAATCACCTAAGACAGTGAGATCACAAGGAGAAGAGCATTAGACAGAACTGCCCACATCAAGAAAGGAACTTTTTCGATCGCTGTTCTAGAAAATTGCGTGTCTCAAATGCGGCCACTGCAAAGTCCCTTCTCTCCCACACTCCCATCTCGCTGCTACTACGTAGGTTTATGTCATAAATACCGACACAGAGGCTCTGGTCACTTCAGAGTAAACCCGCAGTCACATGTTTAAGATGAGAAAGTTGCTTGTCGCTTGTATGTAGGCCTATGCTGCGGTATGCAACATAGTAACGTCGGCGTCGGCGACATACATACGCAGCTAATTACAGCAGTAAACTAATGTCACCAGCAGCTGAGCCCTAGAAGCCTGCAGCAACAGTTTTCGATAACGAGAGGAAGACGAAAACGAAAGCCTTAGTATAATTTTGTTATGTGTTGCGACAGACTGAATCCATCCTCATTAGCGTTTGAAGTTTGAACCTCAGTTTGCTTACTCCACGGGACTTTCGTGTTCGAGAATTAGGACTGAAACGAAATTGACTTTGCGACCGACAACTAAATGTGAACTAAAAGTGTGCTCAATGTCTTATTAAAACCAGGCTCAGAACGAACGTCGAAAAGCAAACGAACGTATCATCGATTCATCATATATACGCGCGTCGAGACGTACCGTTAATTTTACTATTAGTGATGCGCAAATCATAAGATTTTAGCGTATACTTTAGGTTCTTATTCAGTACTAACGTCCATTGTCCGCTGTTTGATTTATCTAGTGCTGCCGCCTAAACAGTGTGGGGTGAAAAGTGTTTGCCATACACTATGATAGACCGTTCTTTTTGCTTCTTTCAACCATAGATTGAAAATATAAATTTTAGAGAGGCTAAATTGCGTTCATTTCGCCGTTTTTCCTTTTTGGGAAACAGAAATAGAAAGCTTAGACTGGTACGAAAACGTATAAAATGTTAATAATTTTGAGTTAATAAGAACTCAAATATATTATTTCTCGCAAACTGAATGTCACAACTGACGTCCAACCATGCAACGCTACGCTGCGACCTCCAACTCGTTTTATTTATCGATGTTTATCATTTGTAGTTTATGGTCGTATTCATATGCAGCTAGAATGTTTCGCATGTTCATTTGCTCTGGTGTCATACATATTGCCGTTTTATCGTTCATTCTTTTCGCTGTTTACACTGACATTATTGGCAAATTGTGTGGTCCCAGAAACAGCTGTTTCATGACGATGCCATAATGCGTATGATATCTGCCGATAACCCCTACTGCAGAATTTATTTAAGTACATGAGAGGGATTTTTTCTTCTGATATGTTCATAATAGTATATGTGACAAAAACTTGCGCGAATATAGCTGCGTGCATAGTTGATGATCACTGTATTATGGGTTAAACATGCTGTTTATACTGCCCAGTAATTTTATTGTTAGTTCAAAATGATGTTCACCAAGCTCGTTTTTCCGTGCTGCAAGTGACAACTTTCGAAAAGCCTGGCGATTAACCTGCGATTAGCTTTTAAGGATATTTTCATATAGTAAAATACTTAATCATTTTAAGGCTTTTATCTATCCATTATACAAGCCTATACGAGCTCGGAGTCGCTTGGTGTTAGTAATTATAATGTATAGCTTAGCATAGAAACGTGTTGCGACAGTCTGACTTTGCGTAGTAATAAATATATGCTATAATTATACTGTGTATAAAACGACTTCAGTCGACTATGGTCCTGTATACACGGAGTTATATATGCGTTCCAACCTCGCTTTATGCAAAGAAGGGCTTCGCCTATTGATCGAGGGTTAATTTTACTATTAGTGATGCGCAAATCATAACATTTTAGTGTATACTTTCGGCTCTTATTCAGTACTAACGTTCATTAATTGTCCGCTGTTTGATTTATGCAGAGATGGTTAGTGAAAACTTTATGCTTGAAGCTTTGGAAAATTGTGTAATATGTTTGAAGTTTTCAACAAGGTGTTTTTAGAAGCGTCAGAATTAGGCTATCTTGTAAATAATCTTAAAACTCAAAAGAAATGCGACGACGTCAGAAATTTTTAGCTTGTTAATGATTTTAATGAAACTTAGTGAAATTATTAGTGAAAATTTTAGTCAAAAATGATAACATATTTTTCTGCGATTTGCCTACAGTTAACGCGGTTTAGTGCGATATTATAAGTCGTGATACAGAAACTATTAGAAAACTGTTCGGAACTGTTGATTCTGCTGTACAAAAATTAAGTGCTTTTATAAAGGCTGGCAATAATTGTCAGAGGTAAACGTTACGTACCTGTCATAGGAAAGACCGGAGGTCTAAATTGTTGCTGCAGCCTTGATGGTTTGGAACATATTCCCTCACCTCCTGGGACCAAGTTTCCCTCCACCGACAAGACAAAACTAACCGTTTAAATCCCCTTTAATAGATCTCCCCGTTATTGATTGTGTTGCTGGTCAGAAAATGCGGTAAGCTAAATTATGCCGTTAAGGTCTGGGAGCTAGCTATATATATCAGTACGGTTGTAAAGGAGGTATGATTTTGCCTTGGCGCTAGAGGGGTACGACCTAGGAGGGGTTATGTTGGGGGCGGGGTTTTGTTCCCCCTTCACATGGTCCATATGGATCATCCTGCTTGTCACCTGCTGTGGCCAGCACTGGTTTAACAGCACAGTCTGTGTTGATGCGCACGTTGTTTGATTGATAGCTGAATGGGTGGAGATTGATTATTTTCAGTAGCTTCTGTCGTACCAGTCGCCGCCGTATATCTCGTCTCTATCTCATATAGCTGCATTATCTCCTATAACTTCGTGCAGGAAAACCTGAGCTATGTTCTGGCTACACGCATCAATGCCTGGTATCTTTTGTTATGCAGCACATAATTTCATTGCGTTATCCGTAACTATGTAATCAGTTCGTCTTCAGCATTAGCTGTGGAGATAAGATTCGATTGTTATTCATGACGAGCGTCGCAGGTGGATCGGCGTGCTCGATCATGCATTCTCTGCATACATGTACGTCTTTGAGTGACGTTAAGTGGACGAGTGTAAAATATTTCCGCATAAACCGAAGTCCGAAGTCCACTTTCTTTAATTATTGTGGATTTTGTTTGGTACAGCAAGTCGTATAAAAAATCACGACAAATTGAAAGTGTACAAGAGGTCCAGAACATGTATAACAAGTCCATAATAAACAAATCACCAGAGGCATACAACAGGTCCACAACACTGTGACGTGTCAAGATGTTGTACACTTTGTTGTACACTATATACGACTTATCTTCCAGCTTGTCCTCAACAAATCGAAGTAGTGGAGTTTGGTTTGGTCTACAAAGTTGCAGCATTGTACACCTGCCTCTATACTTCGTGGCGAATCCATTACAGTCTGCATTCGTTCGTCAGTCGGGAAGCCTTGGTGGCGCTTATACACGAAGGTCTGTAGGGCACAGTGCTGCTGACGAGCGTGTTGAAGGTTTCTATTCTGCAGTAGCATCTCTCAATACAGATTACAGACTGAGACGCTACGGTGCACGGCTGACCTTGGCGCACGACCGACAGTGCAGCAGGAAACTGTAGTGGATTCTACCGCAATTGAAGCCCTTAGGCAACCAAAGACAACATTGGATTAATGAAGTAATTAGCGAAACTCTTCATAGCCTCGGTCGAAGTGAGAGGAGATTTAGCGCAGTATGGACGTTGTCTCTCTCTTTCTTTTTTCTGTATATCTCTGTCTCTGTCTTGTCGAGTGTTCGTGGGTCAACACACACGACCACACGTTCGTGCCAGGTCTCGATCTTGTGACATTTCCACAAGTTCGTTGATTCGCAAACCCGGCATGCAGCTTCTGGATTTAATCCGCGTAGTTTGTTCGAGGGCGACCCCTTTTTGTACTGCCGTGGGTTGGCTGCGGGATAACGTACTTGTGGAGAGTGCATCGTTTGAAGCTTGTGATCAAGAAAGCACAACAGTTTACGCTCATATGCTGTGTGTTAAACCTCATTCCTGGAGACCTACGCTATAGACTGCATAATATTTGCGCACCTTGTCCAGTCGCTTAATACCGCTTGCTAAAGACGCTAATAAGGCTGCGCGGAAATACCTGTACTGATCGATGACATGTGAACGTCTCAGCTGGAAATCTCATTTGTGAGAGGCGCCAAAATGTCGGCAACTTTCTGCGCTGTATACTAGTGTGGAACCGAGTGCAAAACATAAGCCGTACATGCTGGACAAAAGTTTTCTTGGGGAGTAATGGAAGAAAGATCGCAGTTGAGCGCGGTGATGTTGAAGAAAGACAGAATACAATGGAGACAGCTTGTGTGTTTTGTTGACCAGGAGAACAAATAAAAAAAGACTGTCAAATGCAGTAAAATTGACGCACAGTGTTGTGCGAAGCTTTCGAAATTTTATGCACTGTGTCTCAAAAACATCCGGAACATTTTTAATTGTAACTTTAAGAAGGGTAATCAAATTTCAATAATTTTTGGTCCGAATATTTCTGAGACAACTAGCCATCAAATATTTTTTCAGTTTCCCATCTCATTTAATGTCTGTTTTTGCACTACCTGGGGAAAACAAAAACAACAAATATATTACTTTTTTACCAATGTGGTATGATTACTTAATCAACATAGAAACACATTTTGTTCACATTTTTGACACTTTGGCTGACATTTTATCTAGCTGTCTATTTTTAACTGTCCACAGTTGCTCGAAATGTCGACCCATTATGCGAACATAGGCATGAAGACGCTTTCACCATTCCTTCACAGCAGTATCGCTAATTTCTGCTTCAGACCAATCCAGGCTTTACCAGTCGCTTCTTGAATTGATAATCATTCCTGAACGTCATCTGGTAGAGGCACTGCTGCATGTTGGATCCCACAGATCTGGATAGATGAAATTTATTGACGTTTTTCATTTATTCCAACATGTATTATGCTTGGTCTGTTTTCCCCAGGTAGTGCAGAAGAAGACGTTAGGTGCGGTGGGAACTTAAACAACGATTTAATAGCCGGTTGTATCAGAAATATTTTTTGCCCAAAATTAAAAAAATCTCCTAATCGTTCTTCGAGTTACAGAAAAAGTCAATGATATCAGAGATTTTTTTAAAGATTTTCTGTTTATTTCAAAGTATATTTCGCTTGATTTGCTTTTTCTAGGTAGTGCAGAAGCAGACAATGGGTGAGGTGGAAAACTGAACGGTCACTTCATGGCAAGTTAGGTCAGAAATAATTGTACCAAAAATTATCGAAATCTTTCAAGTGACAATCGAAAATGTCGAGGATATTTTTTGCGACACAGTGTATTCGCACAAAAATTTTATTACATCATACTGATAAACGTAACGTCTGTTCATTCATCTAGCCAGCCACGTTTTCCTGTCACGTGACTATCTCCAAAGCGTCACAACCCAGGCGTTAGAGCCAGTCGCCAGTACGTTACAGCATCACAGTTGGCCGACAAGGTAACTGTTAATGACGCGTTGCATTCATCAGTAGCCGCAGCAGCAGAAGCAGCAGTGCTTTGCATCTTCCTTCCTTCATCTATCAACCGTACGCACTTCTGCCGCTGGTTCAGCTGTGTAACCCAAAGGTCGACGACATCTGCGCTATTTTTGCCTCTCGTCGCGGCCGTGCACCGCCTTGCTACGTCAGATGTTCGCCGATTTCAGTTTTACAAATGTTTTTGTCTGTCTTATTGTCATAGGACAGCATGAGACGCATTGCTAGATTACTGGTAAATGTTTCTTTTTTGCTCGCAATTTTCTTATAGAATTTAGTAAAACTTTGCGTTGTTGTTTGAGCCCGACACTGCATGAACTATACGCCTACCCGCTGTCATCAGGCTTAGTTTACTGTCGGCACTAAGGACTCTCGGCAACTGAACGGACGGCCGCAGACATGACGGCACCCGGCGCCTACACTTTTGCTTGTTGAATTTTCACAACTGATTTCTTCATCGTGCAAATTGCGCGACAAAATACTGTGCAGGACTACAGGTCCGTATAATAATACTCTTGCACGACGCATAGGCCTACACAATGACTTTTAGATTGAGCATTGCCCGCCTTTATTTATGCCAGATTGTGACTGTTCATTTCGTTTGTTCGTGATGCGGAAGACTTGGGGTCATCGGTGAGCGTGTTTCGGGTCAGCGAGCTTATGACAAAGAAGTCGGTATCATGTTGAGACTGAGTTGACTGCTGTCGACATCATAGGCCTACACACTACACTAAAACACGCCTACACGCATGCGCAACAGGTGCGAGCGATGACAATAATTATTTGTTTCTGCTCACCTGTACAGATGGTGCTGTCAGCTTTTGTCGAAGTTTTATGGGGTTCTATAGGAGTTAGATTTCATTTGTTGCATGTAAGCTTAGATTGCCAAATAATCTTATTGTCGCTACATCATTTGAATACTTTGAAAAAAAGATTTAAGTATTTTTTTGTTTCATGGCCCACTGAGAACAAGCGAATATTATTAGACGGTTTGACTGTTTGATATTGACTTGTTTCAAACGGGCATTTCCGGGGTTTGTTGCGAACTCATAGAACGAGCTTCTATCAGACGTCACCTCTGCAGCGTCACTGTCGGTCTTAAGACAGTGTTTCAAGACTTTTCTGTTTTGTTATTCATATCTGGGCCTACTTCTCTGACATTGTACTGACGTGGTCCTAGAAATATTTTCGTTATCTAGGCCAGTTAGACTTCCAATGATAAAGATGATGATGGTTCATGACCATGTAACAGTTTTTGCGCCATATAGCCTAATCAGAACGTGCATGGTGCATTGAAATCGTAAAAGAACATATCGTATCAACTTATCGCGCGGATAATCTCTTGACTTCAGTCTTCAAGCCAGTGGATTCTCGTGTGTAGTTATAATTAGTAATTTTTCGTTCTCGGTAAAAATTGAACGCGTCGATGTTTGACGGCGAACGACCGGGCCTCTCGGTGCGATTGTTTGCTTACCGAGATATAGACCTATTATGGACTAGAATTCCCTGAGGCAATATGACCCAACGATACGAACTCTCTGGATAGTCTCAAGTGACCAAGCCATATACCACAGCCAAGTACATCTCGGCTGATGTAAGGTACCTCATATCATGATGATCTTGCAGTTCAAATGTCGCAACTTGAACCTGTGGTACGCTAAAGCACAATCGATGCAAATGATAATCTTTAATTCACCGATCATGGTAGAAAAACACACACAAAAATAATACAATAGCAACAGCGAAAAAAACATATACCATAACATATACAATAGTCCACAACAGTGTCACAACAGCATTTTATCTATGATGTTTCAGACTAAATTAATAGCGA
>Ga0056128_1005952_pt1 | contig 15385 bp, 8 predicted proteins | sample WorMetLIZISLAND2_FD_71113 | JGI IMG/M metagenome (GOLD analysis project Ga0056128, IMG submission 71113) | Marine gutless worms symbiont microbial communities from Max Planck institute for Marine Microbiology, Germany - Olavius geniculatus... ...
AAAAAAAAAAAAAAAAAAAAAAAAAAAAACAAAACAAGACAAATAATATTACATAAGTAGCATGAAATTACGGACCCCAAACTACTCGGAAGCTGTCTGGATAAAGTTTTCCTTTGGTCTGTGGTTTTGACGGTGGGCGTGGTCGATCACAGAGTGTTCGATATTGAACGACGTCACTCCAAGGACTTGTTCCATCTTCATTACTCGCCTGCAGCTGTGCCACGCAATTAAAATTCTACATGATGACTCAAAAAAAATTTGGGGTCCATATCGCTGCTAAATACTGACTAATTACCTCCGCCAAGGAGGTTATGTTTTTGCCAGAGTTTGTTTGTCTGTCTGTGTGTTAGCAAGATAACTCAAAAAGTTATGAAAGAATCTTTCTGAAATTTTCAGGGAATGTCGGGAATGGCAAAAAACTACAAGTGATTCAATTTTGGGGGTGATCCGGAAGAAATCCTGGATTCTGGATCACTTTGAAATTTTTGTTAACATTGCTTTAAATGGGGCATATGCTTGGCGGAGGTCTGCGCTCTCTGAGTGCTTTTCTAGTTTTTTTGTTTTTTTTGCCACCAGACTCTGTCAAAAATTTTCAACAATGTGATAATAAAATATCTCGCACGTCTAAGCTGCAGCTACCTCGTGAAATATAAATTCCAAAATATAAACTTCTTTGTTGGCTCATGCTGTACTTGTACACTATTTAGCAGTACACTTCAACCTGGTTTTTGCCGATGCTGTTTTGTATCAGGCAACAAAACATCTGACAAAGAGTCCAACCAGCAATGTGTCTTTAACACATGTGCAACAGTAAGACAAATTCATTCAGCATGTACAGCAACACTCATATGTGCTTCCCCAAACATGGCTCAGCGTCAGATTGATCACCCAGCATGAAAAAGTCCAAATGATTCGACGAGGCCATTTTATATCCTCCATGCATGCATATGATATTTCCTATCATACCCAGAACACCCCAGCCACAAAAACTGATGTCAACTGACCCGGAACTTGTACTCTCTGTTGTGCTGAAGACTGGAAACTGTATAAGAAAGCCCAGATCCTTTGTACAAATGAACAAAGCCAACACCCTACAGCACACCATCCAACGTTTGCCAATAAGCTCATAAAGAACAAACAACAAATTCATTTTGTAGACCAGCCAACTCTTGAAAAAAATTCTGGCACTAAATGAAGATGTAGTGGTGCTCTAAACAAAATTTTAAAAAACAACGTAACAGCTTAGTTTACAAAAATGAATTCAGATGCACATGGCTCACGCAGAATATTAAACATCCCGACCACACTACGTTAACGCAAACTGGCAAAACGTTCTTAAAAATTAAAAGTACCATAAAGAAGATAAACAGATAAAAATTAACATGCAGTACCGGTCTGACAAATGCTTACAGCTCCACACAAAGTTCAAATGCTAATATTTGCACATAACCAGAAAATACAGCATCAGTATTAACGATGATCAGAAACTGCAAATGTGTAGTCGATAAATTCTCACCTTAGACTTGTCATCCATGTTGAGTGTGAAGATATCATCACCAGGCCGACGAATCCACGACACAGTCAGTGCAGTTACAAACTGTTCAGATAACATCGGAGGGTCAGGTTGTGACGGTGCAGCAACGCTCGTAGTGTACATGGCAGGAGCGCTGTAGTCACTGCAATCCGATATTTACACATGCATTAATCCAGAAATGGACATATCCTGCGACGACATTGAATTCGGTGCCAATCGAGAGCCAGTATACGATTTCCTATTAGCGATTAATAGTAACCTAGGCCTTATCTCGCACCGTTACCGAGATAAAGCGACTTATTGGCCAAAAATCGCAAATTTTGCCCACCCCCTCTCATTTAGTGCCCTAGTTTGGGGTGACCCCCTTCGAATTTATGGAAAAGCTTTGCGGTTCCTGAAACTAGAGTCTTCCTGGCAGCCGACGGTGAAGATTTGGTAATTCTACCTTGCACCGTTTTTGACTGATCCACTCGTGTGACAGACAGACGGACAGAATCGTGATGGCTAAGATGCGCTAAAAGCAGTAGCTGCTTTCATGCGTAAAAATTGTTAATACCTGACAGATTTAATTACAAAATTTGAAACATTCGTCATTCATGGAGACAAGTTTGTGCTAAAAGTGGCCACCTTTGGCCTCGATGCAAGCTCTTAGTCTTAGGTGGGTATGCCAGAGCTTAATGCCTTGTCAATAACAACCTACTGAATGTAACCTGATGTAAGCAAACTCTGGCGTCATAATGACATTACATTGAGCACACATGGTAAGATGCGGACGTCATAATCGGTGTGACAGTAAGTAATGTTAAGATAGTGGAGTGTATGATATTTTGTTGAAATCCATAACTACAAACTGAATTAAATGCGTTTGAGACAGAGGGTGTCGATAATTTTGGAACATGGTGTATACATTTCACCACAGTCTATTATGCAGCTGTAACCAGGCTTAAGAAACTCTAACTCTGACCACATGTCCCAGGCAGAACACACTGTCGATCACAGTCATGAAATAAGCATGTTTCAATATGATCAGAGTTTCTTAAGCCTCGTTACACTTCCATTTCTATAAATTTGGAAAGTAATTGCACAAAAAAAACTTTTAATGTGTAGACATTTATACTGTTACTATGTGTTGATAGCTGAGCAACGTTGTCACAACCTTTTTCCATGTGAGTTGACTGCAGCCAAGCGGAAGCAATAACTGGTAGAAGGTGTTAACTTTGACAGCTTGAACTGACAGCGTGGGCCACTGTACACCTCCACATACGTCGAATCACCACGACCCTGGAATTCACCACACAGCTACAAATAGGAATAATAATAATAATAATAACCAAAATAATCTGGCAAGAGCTGGAATTGCTGTGGCAAGTCCACCTAACTCTTCATTTGTATTCACCAGGTGGCAGCATAGATCTGACGACTTAGCTGCAATTTGCAATTGCACACTGTTCTGGCTGAGGGTTCAACTTCCAATCTCCCCTTCTCCTGGGTGGTCGAAAACCCCTGACTAATATAATGAGTCATTGGACCCCACAAGCGCACATACCAAATAGCATCCAAATCCATCGAATGGTTTAAGCAGAGCCACAAGTATGACAAACAAATGATGGACAGACCAGACTATGGTGGCATGGCTTAAGTGGTAACGCGTTTGATCCAATCAATGAAGTTACTGTACGCCGGGCCCAGTTATTACTGTGATGGGTGACTGCCTGCGGGCAGGTAAACCATCTCGGTATGTAACCAGCCACCTAGGTCAACTCAACCTTCCACCTCTTCGGGGTAGGTAAATCGAGCACCGGCCTATCTGGCTGGGGTTAAGATGAAGTGCATTCACCTGTGTCGGGTGGCAGGTAACATTGTGTGATCCCATATGGCAGGTGACGCTCCGTAGCTCTGAGATGGGTGTCCCATTAAAGGCTATATCACCACCTTTAACCTTTAATCTTTTAACCTCTTAAGAAATGTGTACGAATAAGCAAAATGTGCTGCAAGAGTGATGCCACCTAACAATACAAATGCATGCTGTTTACGACATGTACAGTGATTGTAAGAGTTCACCTAGTTTATCTGACAAATGCAACACAGCACCACACAACTGCCAACCTTTAGACCAAGTTGGCTGGCGCCACAGATCATCCTGCAGGCAAATGTATCCATACATCTAACTAAACAAAGCTCCTTTGTCTGCGGCATCTGCATCACAGCTTTGGCTGCAGATGAATTAAGTGCAGAGGATTTAGTTTCAATCACAAACATGCGACAGGAACAGCTCTGAGAAATTACCTGATCGGACTCCAGACTGTAGCTGGTGACCTTTGAACCATTCTCGACTGCATGCTGTTTACACGTACAATAACAATACAACTGACAATATCTATAATATATGCTATCATTAATATATCTACAATAAAGCACCATCACATCATGTAATATTGCTACCTTACGATACTTTATAAGAACATATTACTGCCATTTCAGGTTTTTTTGTTTACCTAATCCACTTTTCTAGTTTAACTCCAGTCCAGATAAGGCCTGTCTGCTAAAGGTAAATTTACAAAAATTACTATTAACACTTTCTACAGGCTGAACGCCCACCATCGCTGTCGTCCAGTCAACAGTGACAAGTTACTACAGAAGCTTGGATGCATCTGTTTTTAATATTATTTTTACTTATTTTTGATACCATCACTTGTTCCATTTATGTCATTTCAGTTACTTTTAGAACAGTTTTACTTCTTTTAGTTTAAATGCCACGTTAAACTGGTAGACAGCAGACAGATTGCTCGCTGCCAGTCTTCCGATGCAAATTTTGCACATCACGTATTACATGTTATCATTAAGTGAGAATGCGCGTACATTCCACTTGAGAGTGATGGAGTTGACAGTTCGTGTGTGAAGCCTGGGAGGTGATGGGGCGTCGGGTTCGCATGATGGGGTTCTGAAGCTGACCACATCTGCCACGTCACCCCGCACATCATCCAGGAGACACAGAACCCTGCGGCAAACAACACATTATTGCTATTAGCAACATATCATCATTACATCATCACAAGCTAGGGATGTGATGAAGTGAAAAATATTTGCATTCATCGAATGCGAATGTTAACTTTACTATTCGTCGAATAACGAATGCGAATGCAAATACTTATTCAGCTTCAACAAAACTTCACCATACTAGTATTTGAATGAAGCGAAACATCCAAAGTAGTGGTTCAGTGTTCAGTCAGTAAAATCAGTATCTAACGCAAAGATCAATCCAGTTTAATTAAGAAAATTAAACATCCAGAGTGTTCAGTGTTCTTTTCAATCCAGTATCCTCTATCTAAAGTTCAATTAGTTCAATGAAGTTGAAAAAATGAAGTATTAGCATTCGCCAGAAGCACTTCCAACTATTCGTTGAATATTGAATAGCTGAAAAGTAGTCAATATTCAGATGTCGTGAAATGCGAATACGAAGTTCGTCCTATCACGGGATCATGAACTTACCATCGTTCTGTACAAACATTTGCATTGACCCACAGCTACGAATGCTCTTCGATGTTACATATCTGAATCACGTAAGAAACGAAGAGGTCCTAAAGACAGCTGGGTCAACAAAACTACAGAACATAGTAGCAGAACGCAGGACTCTCCATCTTCTCAGCATTGCAGTGGTCACCGGTTGAAGGAATATGCAAAAACGTTGTTTGAAAAAAGACCAGATGGCGTCTAACAGATCATCCTGGTGGACAGCTGCTGCCCAATGTGCCATGATGCATGGGAGGGACTAAGTCTAAGTCTAAAATCCCGTTTTTCCACGGCTGATCAAATTGATCTCCGATCAACTTTCGGACTTGATCGGATGATGACGGATATCATCTCAATCACCGTTTATTTTTCATCGCCAATTAGCGCTAATCGTCCATCAAATCTCCCATCAAGTTGATGGCCGAATATTGGCTGATCAAGTCAGATAACTGACAATTAAACAGGATGATCTGCAGTTCAATGCTTATTTATTCACACCAAAAACATCGCTTAACTTCGCTGGTCAGAATGCATTAACATGAAGTTCCAGGCATGGAGATCAATCACTACTGATCAATTTATACTGTGTATAATGTTTTGTGAAAAAAAATGGATAGACGCTCCTGTATTGACTTACGATAGAACGTATTTTTGTCAGCAAACAATATGGACGATATCGTTGATATAGTTGCTACGATGACGTTTACTGGCTACAGCATCTACTCACAGTGCATGATGGGTAATTTAGCACAACACTGCAAATCGAGGTCACTGTCAGCCAATCAGATCGGCACAAAGTAGGCTCAGTTAATGGTGAATCAACAAATCATGGATCACGTTAATTGGATATCAAAAATGTATGGAAAAATGAAACACAGTTGATCGACGATCAATTCTTAACATCAAGTTGATCGGAGATCAGTAAATCGAAAATCGAATTTGATTTGATTGGCGATAAAAAAACCGGATCTAAATATCATATGGAGTGAGTGAGTAAGTAGTTTCATAATGGCACATCAGCACAAAATAGGCCACTTAATGCCATACATGGTTAAAAATAGTTAAAAGCAGTTTATATATGTATGATATGGACCGAAGGCAATGCTACTACTACTATCATGATTCGTACAATTACTATTGTATATCAACTATTATTTAGACTACATAATTTGGAACATTTACTTACTTAAGATGGTACTCAGTAGCTGGTTTCAGGTCACGCAGTGTGATTTCGGTGGCATCTCCACTGTCACATCAAACAATCATCACATAAAATATCTACAGTGACACTCAGAGAACGCAAACAATTAAACACGGCCTCCAAGAAAAACACTATGTTGATTTTCACTGTGATCGCAAGATGGCAGCACCACCTGAATCTAATCACCTCCAAACTGGGCAAAGTGCAACATTCTCTGAAAATTTTAGCCAAATCTGCCTGTGACTTATTGTGTAATATTGCTAACAAATCAGCCAAAACATAAATAAACAACAGCATTTAGCAGAATAGTGATAGCAGAATGCATTTGTAGTTTTCGTAATTTATGGCACACATACATTGTTGCATGGTTGCTCAATGCATTACTCACACACAAGAAAAACAAGTGACCTTGACCTTTGACCTTGATATTCATTCAATAGGCTTCTAGATTCTGTTCGTGAAAAATTTCATCAAGCTAAGTGCAGCCGTTCAAAAATTACTGCGTCACGGAGCCTCAACGCTGAAAACAATACTGCCATCATTTCCGTGGGTAGTAATAAATAATGTGGATATCAGTCTGACAGTAACATAACCCAAATGAAATTGATAATTCATGACACATTGTAATACTGTACTGTAAACCAGATTTCTGCAATTCACATATCATCACGTGCTCTTGCATAAAGTGATGATTAAATAATCACAACAAAATAGACAAAGTTACCTGTAAACGAGATTGAATTTGGAATCTTTGTTCTCAGACAAGAACAGCTCGTACTGGAATTCTGTCGGGTTTCCGTCAATGTCAGGACGACTGAAGTGCGGGGGAGACAACACGATTAAGGCACTTCTCTCATCAACGTCAGAAATCTGGTCACAAATATTACACTACATCATGAATATCCCACATAGTGAAAATTTGATGATACGACATGGAGCAATGATCATAACAGAGGCCTGAACAAACAGCATTATTGCTAAGACCACTATATTTATGGCAACCAATTACATCAAATTGATAAAACTGCAGTGCAAAATTCTTGTGCTATTTCTACAGTTAACTTAATATTTAGCATTGGCCTAACTGAAGTATGACGTACGGATGAAAAAATTGGCCACAACTGCTTTTTACATGACACGGCTAGGTCATGGCCAACTACACAGCTCCTAAAACTCACAATGGGACACAAAAAAATGAGCTGAACAGATGAGCAGCCGAGCTGTGTGTAACTCTCTTACCTTGGGTGTTGGCAGTTTGGACAGCTGTTCACGCACAATCCGCCGCTCTTCTTCCAGTTCTTGATCTTCGCTGGATGAGCTCTCGGAATGAGGCTCAGACCGTCGCATGGTTGTCCCATCAACGCCATTCACTGCAGTTCAGACAGCATCGATCTTAGACACTAGTTCTATGATCATGCAATCAGTTACTGTTAGCACTTTCATAGCACGAGTGGCTGCTGGTGCTCTGTGTGCAGTTAAGAAACCAATCACTCACTCACTCTCACACACAGCATTTGCTTGCATCATGACAACTACAACTAACCATTATGATGATGATGATGACATTACAAGAAATTTGAGCTAATGCTCACGAGATGCGCAAAAGCCTATAGCAGTTCCTGTTCGCAAACTGTCAGTTTATCTCCAGCCATTTTGTCGCAGTTCATTCTTGGAGTGTGCGCTGCAGCCAAAGATAAAAAAATCAATAAAAACTCCTTATTTTGGTAGTTCAGGGTCTTTCAAAGTCATCAATGTTGATAGGACTGAAAAGCTCGTCACTAGTGCTTGTTGTGATAGGCAGCATGTCCATGATTATCTGCAAGGGTTTTTGTAAAAGACTGGCCAACAACGATATAATAACGACTTTTACAGGGGTATCACTCTTTACGACCTTGTGTGCAGGTTTCCTTAACCCAGAAAATCGAGATTTGGACCATCGAAATCTACATTCAATGCTGAAAATTTCATATGCAGCTTCTCCATGTCTATCTCAATTGATTTTGATGCAATTCGCTCGTGAAATGTGTATTGCAGCCCAAAATCGCCAAAAAATCCATAAAAATCCCTATTTTGGCTTTCAAGATCATCTAAGGTTATTGAATTTGGTGGCAATCGAGAACCAGTGTACGACTTCCTAATAGTGATTAATAGTTACCTAGGCCCTAACTCACACCGTTTCTGTGATATAGTGACTTATTGGCTAAAAATCACAAATTTTTCCTACCCCCTTCTCATTTAGTGCCCTCGATCGGGGTGACCCCTTTCGAATTTATGGAAAAGCTTTACTGATCCTGAAACTAGAGTCTTCCAAGCAGCCGATGGTGAAGATTTGGTGATCCTAGCTTGAACCATTTTTGACTGATCCACCCGTGTGACACACAGAATTGCAATGGCTAATACGCGCTGAATGCAGTATGTAGTTGCTTTCACTCGTAATTACTACTACAACTACAACTACTAACTACAATACTAAGAAACATTTGATATTTTTATTAATTTGAGAAACATTTGACAGTCTGACTACTACTGCTATAATACTTCTGATTAACATTTAACACTTTAACTAGCCAATTCTTCGACACAAAGTTATGCATTATCTGAAAAATAAACTTATAAATTTTGGTAAATGCTACAATACACCATGTCTCACAAAACAGTCAAAAATTGTTTTTGGCATAACTTTGACAAATTTAAACCAACTTCCATAATTTTTAGCACAAAGATGGCCAAGACGATATTATTATGTACTGTGCACTCACTTACAACCTCACCTAATTTACGTAAACGCACTACCGTGCGAAACACAGATGCTCCAAATTGTTACATTACGTGGCGATTATTTTTATCAGATGGCTCACCTATGCATCATCAATTCGACATAGGGTGTAACGTGATTTAATAATTTGAGGTATTAAGTATTTTATGCTGAAAACAGCAAACAGCAAAATAGCTGGCTGATAAGCTTAAAACATGTCTAATCAATGACTGAATGCATTTGATCAGTCAATCATTGACTCTGCCATCAGCCATTGGTGTTGCATCTAAGCCATTGCGTCTTTGTGGAGCACACGTAGGCATAAATTCTAATTTGCAAGCAAGTTGTGATACTAACTTATAATTCTGTTAAATAATTCACATTTTAATGCATTCTGTGCCTAATTAACTCGTTACAGCGTTTACTTGAATTCAAGTAACTAAACTGCAGTTCCCGTTACATCACTACTGTAAATAAATATTTAGATGACAGGCTAATAGATGTCTATGCTAGCAATGACATCAGTTATTGTTGAAAAATGTGTTTCTATTTGCTTTCAAACTTTCTATAGTGTACAGGCTGGACCCCCCAAACGTCACGGGGCCTGTGTAACTTCCCCCTACTCTCCCACTCGACGGGCCTGGGTGCATTAAATGCGTTAATTAATGCAATAAAAAAAAATTAACTCTTCAACAGCTCTAGTTTCAACACAGTCTAGAGTTTATTGTGTCTCATCATACTGGCATAATACACCCTAGACGCTGATGAAACATACACTTACTATTATTACAAACATGCATATTGAGAATTGAAGAGACTCTCACTGAGTGGAATGTTTCGTCGTGGAGGAGGCATCATAACAAAATGGTTTGGTCGACCATAGCTCGGCTTGTGCCCTTGCTTGCAAACTCTACGCTGCTGAAGTCGTCCTTTTGTTCTCAGCGGCGGCGGACGACCGTCAACTGGTAAACTGTGACTTGAATTCACTACGCACCACACAAAAACCATTACCAGCAAATAAGTAAATGTTATAGCCCAAATTCCATCATGCCAACTTTGCGACAAAGTCTGGGACAAGTTCGCGACATGATTTGTGTCCGCGACTTTGTCGTGGACTTTGTCGCAAACATCTCGACATGTCGAGATGGTTTGCGTCCGCGACTTTCATCATTTGTGTCCACGACTTTCCCCGCGGGGAGGTTTTGGTGAACGTCAGCGTAACGGAATTTGGGCTTATCATAGAAGAGCAAGTCTTTCATTTATAAAACAATGGTTGACTGACTTGGTTGGCGACTTAAGACTAGCAACATTGTTGGTCGCATCAACAACGCCCAGCAAGGTTAGTACTGAGACGGGTGACTGTTTGCAGGCAGCTTATACCATCTCCATATGTAACCAGTCAGACAGGTCAACTCAGTCTGGCCATCCCTTGATCCGCGGGTAGGTGCACACCGCGTGACATACTATCCCCATATCCTTGGTCTGGCAACGTAAACTGATGTCTGGTGATAAGAAACGGATATCAGTGTCGCTCGATTGGACTTCATTTGATGGCAAAACATTTTGTACAATAAACCTTACCAGTATGGCTCGGATAGGGCTATAGGCTGAAATGTCCATTTCTACACATTTCTCTGTAGCGCGGTCCGTCTGTCGTCTGTCTCCGAGTCCTGTTACACTCCTGCAGCCTGTTTAAACCGTTCACAAATTCATATGTCATCTGGCAGCATGCTGTACACTCATAGGATACATAGGATACACAGGAAACACTCTCCCTGACCCCCAATGGAAAGGGAGATTTTAGTGTTGAACTTCCCAGCCAGAACTTACACTCATGACTCACCAGGTAGCAGCGCTGATCAGGGATTTCGGGTCTTAAAAAATTACTTCCGACTTGTTAAGAATAACGACTGGCTATAGTTAAGAGGGGGGTAGGCCTACCTGAGTGTGGCGGACTGCAGCGCTGCTGTAACATGCCGGTAGACTGTGCGTCCATGTGCTGAGGCGGCAGAGGACGACCTTTCTGTTGCTGTGTCGACGGCTGACCACAGACCGGGGGCGGACGATGATGAGAGTTAGCGTGGGCGGGGTGTCTCACTAGTGGCGGTCCGCAGGTGCCGCCCTGCTGTGGCGGGGGCGCCGCGGGATGGAGCCCCGGGTACTGAGACTGCGAGGGCGGCGCCGGCTGCGGCGCAGGTTGGGGACTGTACGCCGCGTACGGTGAACCACCACTACCTGCGAACGGAGAGAAAACGTGGCCCATCGGCGCACCATTCGGACCACCCTGCACGTACATACGGGACGATATTACATACCCACATTAAAACAGACGGCCTGCAATAACTCCTTTACATCAGTAATCCAACACCATTACATATGTAACTATGTATGTATGATATCTCCTTCGGTTAATGATACTGCCAGCGCAGCGGCGTCACGCCGTCAAACCATATCAAACTGTGGAAAGTAACCCATCGACGATCAGATAGATTTTCCCTTAAATTTGCCTATTTGTTGACCACAGCACGTTTTAGACCCGCAAACTTTAAGGAAAGCTCCCCAAATTTTGTGACCTAGTTTTTAAAATTACACCCATCCCCGATAACACGGAAAATTTTCTTGGCGATCACTGATCAGCCAGGAAAGTTCGAAGATCACGCGCTGAAATAATAAAGGAATATTTAAAGCAAACATCCACAGTAAAACCGAATAGCTTGCGGGACCACTATGCGACCATAAAGACGACATTGTTTCGCCGTTGCTGCTATTAAGTAACTGCGAATGTCAGAATGTCATCCGCATCTGTAAACTGTACCGTGCGTTTAAATTCACGCTCTGCAGACATAACTTTCTGATACGGCCGTGAGAAAAATTAAGGTACATTTAAGCTGACCACTGTCCAGCAATTGAAAATTCATCTACAATTCTCCGACATATAACGGTTGGTTACCAACAATCACCCACATCATGCATATAGATGCACTAACAGTAGGCTTACAAAAACGAAATAAAGGAGGCCTAACAATGCAGCAGTCTAACGATTTTCCGTGACACGATTTTTGGACAACATTTTTGTCCCCAACAACTCCCCAACTTCTCCCCAACACCTGCCAAATTGTATCATATTTTCAGGTTTTCTAGACAAATGGTCACTCTGTAAAGAGTGCAAAAATCAATCTACCTTGAAAGATGCAGTTCAGTCGTCATCAGCAGCTAAGTTTCACTGTTACTGTGCGGGTGGTCTAGGAGCATGCAAGCGGGCAGTGTGTATAGTTGTATACTTACATAATATCCGACCATGAGCGGCGGCGCCATGATGCCGGGAGGTTGTGAGGACAGGATGACGTTGGTCAGTATGCCGTTCTCGTCGATGATCTGTTGAACCATGTGTCCCGGGGGTACCTGCATCGGCATCGGCAATGGAGGACCGTTGCTTGACACCATCCGCACTGTCGCCGGACCTGCAACAGCCACAGACATTAACCGTTAAATCTGCGAGTGTCTATATAGTTCTGACTAGATTCTGAGGTCAACATCAAAATGGCTTGCAATTAACTCTATGACGTATCGCAATCAGAGCTGAGTACACGTGCCAACAGTACAGACCGACTGAAGCAAACTGGCGACATGACCTTGACCCACGACCTTGAAACCTCACTACTTCATCCTTTGCCTCTACCACATCATATCAACTACATGATAATCACCAAACCCAAGATTGGTAAAATTTCCTAGACTGGGTTCTAAGATATCGTGCTTGCGTGATACACGGATAAACTCGCGGGTCACGGACAACCGGAAAACATGACGCTTCCGCCGGTAACTATCACGATGGCACGAAAACACGAACACGAAAGAGAGGTGACAAAAGTCAAATACAGTGAAGTTTCAACTCAACGAAAAAATGAGACCAAAACGACTTCTAATGCGCTGAGTATGTCTCGTCAGTATTTCGGAAACAAATACGCCTTCAGTTAATGTAAGCAGACAAACAGGAATGATAACTAATTAACAACATCGATAACGTCGGGGCATCATCGGGGCAAGCAACAACAGGAGTGAACTCAAATGACCCCACACACCCACAATACATCCTCAACGACCGCTGACCTCGATAACGACAACGTTCAAAGTTCAAGCGCATCAGCTCTGCGACAAGATCAGGTCATGTCATCATCATCATCATCATCAGTAGCAGCAGCAGCCAGCGTCCGCAACGTCCACTGCCAATGCCCGGTGAACATCCGTCTAGTCTACAGATCGCTGTCATCAATGTACGCGCCAGGCCGGCCTGCTGCAGCTGAGTGATAAAATGGGCCCCGGGGACAAGTGGGTGATGGACGAAGCGCGAAGGGGACGGAAGGGTGAGGGGAAGAGGGCAATGATGTGGTGCATAGAGGACAAGACGCTGACTCATCAGACGACGATGTCAGATAACAGCGACCGGACACAGAGACAGACAGACAGACGGACAACGCCTGCCTGACTCATCACTTCACTTTACCAGTCCTGCACTTCACTTACTTACTTACTCATTTACGACTCCCACAATCCGATTACAGTACATCAGTTTCTGAGCGAATGCGAATCCGGGAAGATGCTGCAAATCAACTCAGAACAATCCAGTAATGAATACTTGTCCGTGTGACTTGCAAAATGCAGCGTTCTACCTTGTCTGATGCAAGATACTGAGGCTGCAGTCAAGCGTTTCGAGGTCTTAGTGCGGCTGGGGAGAGAGAATCCAACTGAGTTTCAGAGGCAGCGCGCATGGGATATGGAACAAAAAATGACTAAAGGGCCAGTGCTGTGACACCCTTCATGTCCCGTCAGAAAACTCAACTGTTTCGTATGTCACATCCCACCCTAGTGCCCATGCAATGACGCAGTGACGCTTGGCGGCTTATGTCTTTTACTTTAGACATTTTAATCGTTCTTGCCTCTCGTAGGTGGCAAAGAGAGATCATGAGGATGACAATTCAGACCAACTCAGCCGTCCATCTCTCTGAGATAGGTAAATTGAGTACCGACCAGCCTGGCTGGGATTAAGGCGGGGCGCATTCACCTGTGTCAGCTGGCAGGTAACACTGTGCGATCTCACATGGCAGGTACGCTCCGTAGCTCTGAGAAGGGTTCTCATGAAAAGCTGTACACAGCTTTATTTAATTATTACTATCGGCCCTACGATCTGACCGTCTGTGCGTGCAACCAATCACGGCATTCAAAAGACACTCCGTTACCTCATTCACGAGATCTTCACAGACTTCAATCTGGCGCCGGCCGAGAAGTCCTTACAGAGTGACGCTCAGACAGAGAACAGACAGATAGAAAGCGTTTCCTCGTCGGTCTAAACTGGCACATAAAAATGCGCTCAACCAGAGTGGCCCGGTCGCTCGCCGGCTGGGGTGAGTGTGACGTCATCGACAGAGTGCTTCCGACTTCCTGGTAGGCGATGAATGGTTTTGCAGACGCAGCAGCATCAGCAGCAGCAGAGGGCTCATACTATTGAAGCAGCGGTAAAAAGCAGCCAAGGCACGACGTACAGACCGACAGATGGATGGAACGGCACACAGGCAGTCAGTTCTTGCTGACATCTGGATGCAATCACGGACTCATTCCAGACAGACAGCACTCAGAGCAGCTGTCTCACCGCACCGGCGCGCAGCATCCACGCCTCAGCAACAACCGCATCACATCACCCCAGTCGGTCTACTACCGCAAAGCCACAGCCGGCCCAGACTACAGTACTGAGGCGCTAGGGCTTGTACAGGGCGGACGAAGCTGAACCTCGCCCTACCCTGGCTGCAGCTGCTGCGGTCCAGTCTACCCCCACCCATTCGCCAGCCGCCGGCCGTCACAGACTCTTTAACTACCGTAAACAAATGTACAGACCAGCAGCAGCAGCAGCGGGCCAAGGCCGAGCATGGATTGGAAGTCTGCTGTATACTAGACTAGGTAGTTAGTATCGGGTGCTGGTATACACGAGAGTTACATGGGCCAAGATCGACCACGAAGACTCAACTCACGACCAGTCTGTGACAACTGAACTGAACATGCCTGTCTTACCACTTCAGCCAACTAAGATGCATCATCATGCCCATACTCAAGCAGACTTTGCATTAGTGCAACTGAACAAACCTATTTGCTACTGCACTGCTAGCCTAATCCGCATATGTTTTTGGACAACGAAGAACTGTCATTCTCACTAGCCAGGCTTGCCGTGGATATGGATATCCATGGATATACCCATGGATATATCCATGGATATTGTGCTGTCGCATTTGCTAATTAAACTGAATATTTAAGTGTTTTATCTCTATATAATATTTTTCTGTCTGTCGTTCTTACTCTTCATTTTCTCGTTTATTTATGTTATTGAGTCAAATGA
>Ga0056128_1005956_pt1 | contig 15376 bp, 9 predicted proteins | sample WorMetLIZISLAND2_FD_71113 | JGI IMG/M metagenome (GOLD analysis project Ga0056128, IMG submission 71113) | Marine gutless worms symbiont microbial communities from Max Planck institute for Marine Microbiology, Germany - Olavius geniculatus... ...
GCCAACCTGTCCCAGGCCTCGGGACGTCGATCCGCATCGCGCAAAGAAGCGCCAATTGAGAAACACGCTCCAGTTTGGCACCTGGAACGTGAGAACAATGACCACTGATGGCAAGGTGAAGACTGTAGAAAAGGAACTAGCAAAGTTGAATATCAGTTGTCTTGGTTTGTCGGAAGTACGCTGGACCGGCAAAGGACACTTCGTGACAGATAATGGGAGTATGATCATATAGTGTAGTATGTAGGCATGTAGTGTTGCCTTGATTGGCGAATAAACATAAACATATACTCAGGTAGCGAGACAAAACACAAAACACCAAAGACGTTTTATTAACCACCATTAATAGAACGTCTTTAAATTTAAAACAAAAACTGAAGCTATTAAATAAACTAAGTAATGCTACTTTGAAACTTCGAAGAAAGAAAACAAATTGGCACTACTGCGAGTGAACGCTCGTTAACTCGACAGTTACTTTAGCTATCATAACTAATTTTTGTCAAAGTTGGCGAAGGTAAAGATACTTATTGCACTTGACACTACATCTGTCTTTCTGAATGTGGCCTCTGTGTACAGGTATGAAGATGAAACATTTCGGGGCCGACTAGGCAACATCTGGCTTCTGCTCATAGATCGGCTACGCACTCTTTATCTCCGCGTCAACAAATCCATAGACTATTTGTCTAGATACATCGTTTTAGCAGAAGCAGAAAATTTGAAGAAGATTTGACCGTAGCGGTGAAATAACATTTAACGGTTTTCAACACCAAAACTTTCGGATTTGGCATTTATCAGTAAAATATGTAAAGTCAGATTTGGCAATAGTTTGTAACCGTTACCTGTGCGGCGTCTCCATAAAATTGTGTCTGGCTGTGCCAATGCGATAACCTTGATTTTAACCTTTACGGCGGCGGCAGCGGTCGGCACGTGCGTCTGACGATATAGATGAAGGCGACGTCTAGGGCTCAGTCTTCAGACCACAAGGACGACGACGTCGACAGTCATCACCAGCGCAGCAACAGCAAGGACTCACCGACCGACACCCGGCGCAGTGATGACGCTGGCGGGCCGTGCAAGCTGAGGACAATCTGCTCGAATCTGTGCGCTGATTTCTATCTACCTCGTCGCTACATCGTCGTGTTTCTGCTGTTCCTCGGTCTGTGCATCGTGCACGCACAACGAGTCAATGTCGGCGTCGCTGTCGTCTCAATCGTCGACTCGAGACATCGTGTAGGCGAGTTCGTCTACTCGCCGCCTGCAGACATCTCAGACGTCTCGAACACGTCCGCGATGCCTGCCGTTAAGCACTCCGTACGTATGCCTATATTTAGGCCGAGGCGTCGTGGGTCGAAATTGAGAAAGAAGGGCGAGCAGGAAGTTGCAATTTTTCGACAGAGGAGATTATATCGGTGCTCAATAGTTCAATTTTGGCATTAAATTTCAAAAATTGGGGATTTTTAGCCCAACATTTTGTATTTGTTTCCTGCTCCGCGCCCTGTCATGACGCCACTGCCTTTACCTCTACACGTGCTGCTTGTTTATGTATCTCAGTGACGCACGTCCGTCAACCGAGAGTTTTAGGTTTCCACAGTAAACTTGGCTTGACTATAGTTAGATCTAGTTTTATTGCAGTCGGCGCTGGAGCCACCCGACGCGCTTGAGCCGGCCGGTCGAAGTGTGATACGCTACACATAAATAAACGTGTAAGCTACGCTATGCGTCATTTTCTAAAGTTCTTTGTCGTCTAGTGGCTTTAACCTTTTAACTTTCGAAGCAGAATTGCCATTGCCGTGAAAAACGTTTACGTCATTTTCGTTTTTTTTGCAGCATTTGTGTCTGCGAGTTAAGAGCCCGTACAGACAAACGGACAGACTGACGGACGAGCAAGACCCGTGATGAGGCCGCATAATATTCCCAATTCTTTTAAAAGAGTCACATTATATGATCCATATCACCATATTGGTCAAAATGTTTTGTACATTGCTACTGTAGGCCTATGTATTGGTCTAACTGGCATGCAGTGTTGTTGAACCGTAGTTGGAGCATGTACACTGGGACTCGACCATGATTGGTTTGCTACACGCCATCTTCTACGTGGGTCTGCTGCTTAGCCAGGCACCATGTGGATACCTTGTTACTAGACTCCAATCTCACAGGTTTACAGTCTTTTGATGTAGTCAGTAGCGACTTTGCTGTCTTGCTGTGCTACAGACTTACAGTTAAATTCAGATATTTTTACTCCGCGCACGCTACGTTCCTAACGTAGCGAAGATGAGTATGACATCAGTGTAATATTGAGGACCGACCGACCAACCGACCGACCGACCGACCGACGACCGATCTGCATGCCTTCCTGGAAGAGCCTTCCTGGAAGAACTTAAAATGGCCAACCAATCATCCGATCCACGTCCGGTTTGGTTTTAGCGTGGGGTTATCGGCGTCGGCCAATTTAACAGTGCCATTTATATTTGCGCCCAACTGACCCCCGTTGCCATGGCAACAAAATTTGGGACAAAATGGCCTATAACTCGGCTTCTGTAAGAGATATTTGCAAAATCTTTTGCGTCTATTGGGAGGTTTTCGGGGTTGGGCCGTTAAACGTTGTTGACCAAATTTTACCCCAAACGACCCCCGTTGTTATGGCAACGAAATTTGGGACAAAATGGGCTATAAATCGGTGTCTGTAAAAAATGCCTCGGATCTTTAGTTGCAGTTGTAGCAGTAGTAATAGTAGTAGTAGTGGTGTCGGCGTTTAGTGTGCGCGAAGTATATAGTGGATTGGTTACAATCTAAAGTATTTTTTGTTGACATTGCTTTTCGATCAGTTTTGAGCGCATTTTAATTGCGTAACTTGTCGAACTAATTCGATGTGCACAGTTTGTTCGGTGGCTGTGTTTTAATGACGCATTCGCTCAACTTTCTGCTGCCGCTGTCCATCCAGAAGATCGGTTACATATCTACGTGCGCCATTCGGTTGACGCAGGGCATCATTGAGGTAAATGCGCTTAGGTTAAGGAAGCTATAAGAGTTTAAATTTAGCATGTGTTATACTGATAGTTAAATGTGCTTACAACAGAACATTTGACGGTTTTCAGTGTTTCGCACCGTCACAAATAACATCAATAACAATATCAATATGCTTTATGAATAAAATCTGTTATTTGAGATTTGGCGCGTTGGCGACAGGTGTGCGGCGTCTCCATAAAGTTGTGTCATCTTTGCGTTTAAGCAATCGTTCTATCTCTTCTGCTGCTTGATATTATTTGTTTATTGTCTTTTTGCCTGTCGTTTTCCATAGCTAGAGCATTTGCCCAGCTTATCGTATGCACAATATGCCCAAAATACTATGTAAAATTATATTGCATGCAATTACCAATAACCGAGAAATGGCAATTGAGTTAAATTTATCGTCGTCGACTTGTTTAGCCACTGATCTTTCTACTCTACACTAACCGTTTGATACATGCTGTAAAGTCGTGAATTGGACACTACAAACTATTAGTTCTGACGCCAGTCCAGTTTGGTTATAGTATAATTTTTTTAAGCTAAGTTGTAGTCAAGCGTGATTACACAAGGGAAGCGTTTTTTTCTGCCGCGTGTACGCGAGTATAACGCACGTTTTTGCCATCGGTGCTTATCACATTGTCAGAAACAAAACATATGTCGTCTAAAATAGATATGACTGTAGCAGATGTGTGTCGCTGAGTGATCAGTAAAAACTAGACAAGTAAAACAGAACTAAGAGAATTATCACTAGTTAACATTCTGCAGGACGTAATGAATGGTTGAGACGCTGATAAAGACAATGCGCACTGCGCAGCTGTTACAGCAGTCATTTTGTCTGAGCTTTATGATGCCGCTATTGTTCGTATTATGTAGCCTATTATGAGCGGCTGATGCACCACAGAGATGCGGGCAATGATGACAGCAGTCTCTGTAGCTGCGCGACCCACGCCATTAATAATGACCGGTTGCTGGTTAATGTGAATAGGTTTATTTGTCCGACGCGTTGTGGACGAAAAACGGCTCCGACTGTAGGCCTATTGCTTTTAGGCGTCGTTTTCGTTTTGGGTCATAGATTACAAAGCCACAAAACAATGGAAAAAGCAACACTTCGCCAAACAAATACAGCATTATGTAACAACAAAAAATTAACTGCGGCAGGCTGCCAAGGAAGGCCTGAGTCCATTTCTGCTGAACACGCTCAGCAGATAAAAAAAATTTCCATTAATATGCAAATTGTTGTACACAAAACACAAACAAACAAACAAACAAACACAAAAACAGATGCCATGATCGGCTTGCATCACTCTTGATTATGCTTTTCTGTTGCCTGTGAGTGTTCGTCATGACAGACGTGTGTTCTTCTCGTGCAAGCCTAACTAACAAATTAATAACGCTCCAATGTAGAACTTAACCAGTTATAGTTTGTCCGGTGTCGCGCAGGGTCTGCTGTATCCGAGTAGCTATGACGTGTTGAGGCACTGGACGGTGCCGCAAGAACTAAGCCGGACCGGAGCGACCGTTCTCACTGGTAAGCCGCTGACGACGCCGGACGCGTTGTGCTTACGGACGAGACCTATACTGTATACAGTGACGACGTCCTTTGTCAAGTATAGTGAAAAGTGGTGGTCAGTCGAATAAACTGCATGTTCGACTTTGGAGTAATTTATATGATGATTGAACGTAAACCTTTAATGATTTAACTTTAAGTTAAAGTACCACATGGTCTATAACAGGTAAGCCGTTGACTGAATAGGTTTAATTGAATTTCTCAGAATTATAACTTTATTAAATATTGGTCGATTTTTAAAATTCTCTTGCCTGCACACTGAGGAAAAAGTTAAAATAGAGTAAAGTTTCGCTGCACTACAAACATCTTAGCACAAAAAGGTTGACATTAATAGGCCTATATTTCTTTAGCGTCGCGTTTCAGCTGTGATGAGATTGTTAGGCTAACATCGTGTCAAATGCAACTTGCTGTTTATATTCAGGAGCATACATCGGTCCAACGCTTGGCACACTTGCGTCCGGAATGCTGAATCACCATTGGGGATGGCAATACATTTTTTATTTCCACGGTAATTTTTCGTCGCTATAGATATATCTGCCGTATTAACTGGAAAATATTTTTGTTTTCAACTTGCTTTTATTAATTACAGTTTCGCGCCAGAACAAATTTGTATAGTACAACGCATAGGCGACTTTAAACGTATCTATATATTTAAAAGAGGGATGTGTCAGTTTAGATAGCGATTGGCTGTGACGTCATATAAACGTCGTCACCATGGCGACGCATCATCAACATCTTTATAGCTAGCGGCTACGCTGCAGCGTAATACGCTGCATGCAGCGCTGTGTATCGAGGCCGCAGACCGAGATGAGGCCCGAAGGGTTGAAAATTGAGGCCGCAGGCCGAAATCGAGGCTGAAGGCCAAGTTGAGGCCCAAGGGGCCGAAAATGGAGGCCGCAGGCCGATAATATGGCAAAGATCAAGCAGACATGGAGCGTAGCGCACTCTCCCTGTCCGTCTGTGGTTTGTAATAGAGAGTGTAGGCTAATACGGCATACGATGCGATAAAATACTGTTGTGCTGTGTCTAGTAATTTTTTAATGTCACTCGTGGGTTTGCTTTTTCTCTTTTATACAATGGTTTTTGTGATTCTAGACTGCCCCGACATTGCGTTGTCTTTAATTTTTGGAACTCTTAAAAGTGATCTGTGGTAAAATTTATAGCTAGCCCTATTCACACGCTGCCATCACTGAGAGATTCGTGGGGACTGTTTTAAAGGTTAAGAGGTTAAAGGCTGTTTATGGCTTTAATGGTAACCAATCTTATATCAACTGAGCGTCATCTGCCATATGAGATCACACAGTGTTACTTGCCACCCGACACAGGTGAACATGCTTTGCCTTAACCCCAGCCAAGCAGGTCGTTATTCGTTTTACTTACCTGCACAGCGGAATAAAAGGCTGAGTTGATTTTAGTGTTTTCTCGTTTTATACCGAGATGGTTAACCTGTCCGCAGACAGTCGTGCTTGATAGCGACCCGACCGGAAGTCGAACTCACAACCTTTTGATCGCAAGTTCAACGTTCTAACCGTTACGCCACCACTTGAGCCACTTGCTTTTCCATGCAGGTGGTGCTGGTTTGCTTTTGTTTTTCGTCTGGTCCATGCTCGTGTACAATAAACCGTCTGTTCATCCGTCAATCAGCGCAGAAGAATGCAAGATGATTGAAGCAAAACAAGGAGAGGCCTCCATTATCTACGAGGTACGCACAGCAGTACTCATTTTCACTTAAACATCGGTGTTTCATTAGTAACGGCATGTGACTATAGAAATCATCGTGTATGCGTCTTTAAACGTTCTAAAACTTGGATGATAAATAACAATGATATTGCTTAAATAAAACATGAACAAAGTAAAACAAACAACAGTCTGCCTTTTTAGCAGTGAAGGCGACTAAAATGTGGTCATTTTTCACAGGGCTGAGCCTATATTATTTTTACAAACCACTTTGTAGTGTGTCTGGAAGAATTATGAGAATCGGTTTTCACGTGTCAGAGAATTTACAAGCGAAGGCAAAATATGTTTCAAAGGCTATTGTCTTGTGCGTGTATGACTGCAGCACGACAGCGTGCCGTGGAAGTCAATATTCACGTCTCTGCCTGTCTACGCGCTCATCATTTGCAACTTCGCGCGAAGCTTTGTCTTCTACATGCTATTGACCAATGAGCCAACTTACCTCAACGTCTTCAAGTTCTCCTTGGCCGAGGTCAGTAATGCGACAAAAGGTATGGCCAATTCCCACACAGGGCCTACGATGCGACTCAACTCAACAGTTGACTCGAGTCGAGTCGCGTTGTCGTCGTAAGTGTGAATTGGCCATTACAATATATATACAATATATATATATATACAATATAATATATTGTATTATTATGGATTATGCATATTATGTAGCTGCACAAGAAAATTTTGAGATGTAATTTGATTTGCTGCAAAATCTAAAAAAAAATGCCGGGACCGACGTATTGTGTAGTCGTCAACCTAAAGCTACACAATAGTCCTTAACCTAACCCTAATGTTTTGATCTTTGATTTTTTTAACTGGAACTTGGCACATCGGTTATTCCTGCCCAGTGGAACGCGTATTAGCTATAGTAATTCTGTCTGTCCGTCTGTCCGTCTCTCTCTCTCTCTCTCTGTCTGTCACAACCCGGTACCGTTTCAAGACCAGGTGAGATACAGACTTCGGGTTTTCACCGTATGATAGCTTAATTTTCTAGTATTTTGTGACAAAATTTCATGTTGCTGGGTAAGAGGGTCCCCCGAACAAGGGGGCGAAAAAAGGCACCCCACTTAAAAAGGCATTATTCTACCTTTATTGGCTCGTCTAACGTAAAATGGTTGCAGATAAGCAGAGACATGCTACTTATCATAACAAGCACTGTCGACGAGCTTCTTAGAAATGTCAACATCGATGACCTTAAATGACCTTGAACCTTCCAAATAGGGGCTTTTTGTAAATTTTTCGCGATTTCGGGCTGCGACACGCTGTTCAAGAGTGAACTGCGCCGAAATGGCTGGAGATAGATCAAGACCATTTGCGTATGAAATTTTCAGCATTAAATGTAGATTTTAGCAATCTAAGTCTGGACCCTCTAGGTTCAAGGAGGCCTGCGCACGCGGTGTTAAAGTGGAGTACCCCTCTAAAAAGTGGACCTTATTTAGGCGCTGGTGGCTTGCCTAGCATGAAAATGGTTGCAGATAGGCACAAACATGCTGCTTATCATAACAAGAACTGTCGACGAGCTTTTTAGGAATGTCACCATCGATGACCTTGAATGACTTTGAACTTTTAAAAAGGGGATTTTCGTGATTTTTAGGCGGTTTTTCGCTACAAAGCGTGAATTGCGACGAAATACACCGTGTCCCAAAATTAGCGGCACCCCCGTTTCAAACATGCTTAATTCAGTTTGTAGTTCATGGATTTCAACGAAATATCGTACACTGCACTATCTTAACATTATTCACTGTCACACCCATTCTCACAAACGCACTTTACCGTGTGTGTTTAATGTAACGTCATTATGACGTCAGAGTTTGTTTACATTAAGATACGTTCAATGCATTGCTATTGATAAAGGGATCAAGTAGCAGCGTACCTGCCTTAGACTAAGAGCTTGCGTCGAGGCCAAAGGTAGTCATTTTAAGCTCAAACTTTACAGACAAGTTCAGAATGATTGTCTTAAAGACTGTTTTAAATTTCGTAAAAATCTATTAGGTATTAACGATTTTATACACTAACTTATCTGATCTGTGAGGGTGCCGCTAATTTTGGGACACGGTGTAGATAGAGATAGACCAAGACAACCTGCGCGTCTCATGAGCATTAGCTCAGATTTCTTGTTGTTAGATGTGATAGCATATATGTCTTGGCGCTGCGTGTTACAGATAGGACTGTTTTCCTCGTTGCCGTACGCGTTCCTGGGACTGTTTGCGCTGACGAGCGGACTACTTGCCGACTGTCTTAACCTTCAAGACTGTACAACGCTTACCGTCATTCGCAAAGTCTTCACCTGCTCCGGTCAGTTCACCAATATTGTATCGTTAAAGCTAATGTTGTGATCGCACATGACATAGACTACAATACGATCACAGCGTAAGTGTGTATGATTCTGATAAATATTATGTTTTCGTTCATAAATAATTTTCTTCGAAGGCAACGATCATTGTTCTTGAAATGTTTTTAGCGATCTTCTTTATTTTCGACGTACGTCATACTTTGTTTGGCGCTGTTTATATAGGTTTTGGTCTATCGGCGTTCTTCTTCTTTGGGCTTGCACTGGTGGAAAACGGCACAGAAGCTGTTGTTTTCTTGACAATCGCCGTCGGACTTGGCGGAATAGCAATTGCAGGCACGTTTTTCCTCTTTCTTTATTAATGTAAATCTCAATTAATTTTTTTCGCAAATTTGCAACGTCCTAGTTTCCGCTTTTTTTAGCGCTAATATTCATAGATATGATTATTGTTTTTGTTACTTTTACTTAGGATGCTAAGTATAATTTGTACACAATAATTCACTTTAACAAAATAATGTTCATACGAACACAGAGCCTGTCCAAAGCATTTCGATAGTTTACAGTATATGTCCGTAGAAATAAAATCATTGAGCTGTTTAGACTGGTAGAAAAAAATCAAAAAGTTTAATTTAAAATTGAGCAATGTTACTGTCATAATTCGCTATTATTATAGGGCCTAACTGAACAATGAACGTTGTCAGTCACGAGACCATTCAATTCGTCACCAGCGCTTTACTATAAATGGTCCATCGTCACCATGTGTCTACGTCTATCTTGCACCGTTATAGAGATATGGCGCCTCAAAGGTAATGGGGTCACGACCTTGACCTTTTGGAGTTATGTGACGCCATCGGTCACGTGACCATTCGACTCGCGGTGGTCGACTTCCTATGGGTGGTCCATTGTGACCATGCGTCTATCTGGCGCCGTTGTGGAGGAGGTAAAAGTAAGGGAAAAAAGAAGGGGAAGGGAAAAGGGGGAGGAAAAGAGGAAGGAAAGGGGGAAGGGGAAAAAAGTAAAAGGGAAGGAAAAGAGGAAGTGGAAGGAAAAGAGGAAGGGAAACTGGCAGGGAAAGGAGAAGGAAAAGGGGAAGAAGAAAAGGAAGGGGAAAAGAAAGGGAAATAGAAGGGGAAAGGAAAGGTAAAGGGAAGGGGAAGCGGAAAGAAAAAGGGAAAGGAAAAGGGGGAAAGGAAAAGGGCAAGGGAAAGGAAAATGGGGAAGGGATAAGGAACAGGAAAAGGTGAAGGGGAAGGGAAAGGAAGAAGAGAAGAAAATGGGGGGAAGAGAAGGTGAAGGTGAAAGGAAGATAGCTTAAGAAATTTGGATGCACGGACGCACGCACGCACGGACACTCAGGTGATTTTATACTCTGTCCAATGCTATGCATAGCATTGGACAGACAAAAATTCGTGACTAGACATTAACCTACAACGGCATTACTATAGCCTATCTACAGAGGCATCTAACTATTGACAAACTGTTAATAAATAGGTCTGATAACGACAGACATGCGCCACGCGGTGACGTGGAAATATGGTTTGATCGCTGAAAGCAAGTGGCAGAATACTGGTCGTGTATGTAGGCTGGCAGATAAACCACCTGGACTTGGCACCTCGTTACGCCGGCGTTCTCGTTGGTATAACGATGACGGCTGGACAGTTGGCCGGTGTTATCAACCCGCTTGTCGTCGCAGCACTCGTCAAACAACACGTCAGACACTCTCTGTATTCGTTGCGTTAAACGATAAAAATAACAAGTAATCAATGGCACAAACTGAGCAACCTGCATGGACTTTCGGTTGCTCCATCAATTTCGCATGTTAAAAACTTTTTTGAATATTAACCGACTTTCAAAACATTTCGCTGGTCACATCAGTGGTTAACTTGAATACACTAGTCTATTACACCTTCGAATGCAATACAACCAAGTTGACAGCAACTAAAATTCGTCTACAGAAGAAATTTGCAGCTTTAAGTTGATTTGGGTGCGACTTGAACTGGCTGATAATAATATGCAATTATTGTAGACGACTGACGAGTGGCATCACGTCTTCTTCTTGACGGCCAGCGTTCTCTCATTCGCTCTTCTTTTCTACGTCGTCTTTGGTTCTGGTAAGCCTAGAATTGTTACTCGTCACTGAACATCACTGCTACGTTAATATTAAACTTGCCCGACATGAAAATCTTGTGATAAAAATAAATCATGGAGTATGAGCGAGTGATCTACGATGCAAAGTCTATGGTTTGAAAATCATGATTAAGCATACAATGCTCGAAATTGTAATGTAACTTTGATGAAATGACGAAATCACTAGCCATTTCGTATAGGCTGTGTACAAGACGACTGACGAGGCTACTAATTGACTGGTTTTTAACTGTTAACAGCTCAAAAGGTGAAAGATTAAAGCTCCTCGAGTGTTGACGGTTGAACGCACAAACCACATCTGCCTCTGATACTGACTGTATACAATAATTATTATAAACGTCTTTGCATTTTGCTGTGTAGGCGAACGACAGTCATGGGCCGCTCCAAGCGTGCCAAACGTTAACATAGTCAACAACTCAGATCTGCTGAAAAGCAAACCGTACGGAACATTTAAGCCACAGGTTACTGAGACTCCAGTGGACGATCAGCAGGCGAAGAAAACCAGTGTAAGTGATGATACGCCTTTAAAACCATCATCTGAAGAGGAGACAGCGAAGGACCTCACATCCGCAGACAAAACTGCAAACTTAGATGACGACATAGTTGACAGTAAGACACAGAAGAGCCAAACTTCTGGCCCTGACGCAAGTTCCAACACTTGAAAATGACGTCTGATACGTACTCATAATTATAGGAAGTGTTTCAACATCAGCTTGTCAACTTTTCAGTATTAGAATAACGTCCTCACTGTACCGATTTGCTTTATAAGAGTGGATGTAATGTATCTTAAGCTATTTACTCAACTGCAAATACAATATTTTATTTACATCTACAGTACCGATATGGAGTGATAATGTTTATATTTCATGAAGAAATTGAACAGTTTCGAAAAATAAGCGGTCATTTTTAACACTTTTGACTAGTTGTATAATTACTGACCTTTGTTACATTATCGTTCCACGTGTTTGATGTACATGGTATAATGATTGAAAATAAAATGTTTTCATTTACCTTCCTACCACCCTGTAAACAAAAAGTTCTAAACTAGAGCTGTTAAATTAATGCATTAACTTAACGCGTTAATATATTAACGCACCACGATAATAAAAGTAACGCACATAGGTAAATTTACTAAATTCTGTGAAGCAGGAATTCCAATATTCTATTAATCCACGGTTATTTGGCGATTGAATAATATTCAAGTAATTAGAAATTGTTTTGTTGCTGTATCATCACCACTGTCATGGTCCTGCAACACAGGCATGATTCTATGGGCTTCATTTCATTCACGCTATCGATGCAGTTTACCTAAAATATCAGCAGAATTAATAATGGCGTTATTAACGTGTTAATGCATGCATTAAGATAATAAACGGAACGCAATACAAAAATAACAGCCAGCAATTGAGCAGTTTCAATCTTACTGTTTAGAAATAGTGAGATAACTACAAAAAATATCAAATGACCCATAATTTTATGAAAAAGCAAACAAGTTCTTGTTTTGGCCTCATCTGTTCAAAACCAAGATGTGTGGCTACACCTTCTATGTAATAATCATTTATGCAACATCCACCATTTATTCATTTTATTTATTAATTGCGAATTTGATTCAAACAATCTTTGAATCTGTTTAGTCTATTAAAATTACATACTGTATATAGCAAACTCATTATGTCTAGAAAATCGAATACTTCCACTTTCTGTGTATATGTATTCCTGCATCAGTTCTCAAACCAAACAAATTATTCTATAATAATCAGTATCAAACAATGAAATACAATTCACAACACTGTGGATTCATGTCTTAACAACAGATCCACCATTATGTAAATATTTTTGACCAGTGATGCATCATCAGCTATTAATAAAGTATCAATATATGCAGCATTCTAAAAAGTGGACTGCTATTGTATTACGGCACACAAGGACAACAAATCTGGACAGGCAACGATTTCAGTGCAGTTCACAAAATTCCTTGAGTCGAGGTTCAGTCAATGAAACAAAAAATGAAACAGTTCACCAACTAGTAATTGCAAAACCACACAATAAGAATCACGGCTAATTAATGCCATTTACCAACTTGGCACGAATAATAAATATCAGTCACAATACATGACCTGCCAAACGGCACAGTTCTAATATTTTTGTGAGCGTATTGACACCCAGTAGCGACTAAAATGAAACTCATTCAGCTGGCGCAGTCTGTACCTCTCAGCTGAATTATTTAAATATAGCAAAAATGAAACATGCCAGCACATTGTGCCACATACAGATGCACGAACAGATATATACCTGGCTTTTCTGCGAATCAGAAATTTTAACTTTTTATTAGTATGGATCGTTTGTTCACACATACACAGTTTTCGTCTGCTGCTGCGTCTTCACCTACAGCGTTTTTTGGCACCGTGCCATTTGCGTCAATTGTGCGCTAGTGTATGCAGGTTATGTATACACACACCAATATGTCAATCACTCGTAAAACATTTACAAAACGACTGCAAAGCAGTTTTTATACAGCATTCAGGCATACTCAGCCGCCACTGCAAATAAAAAAAGCTATATACATATTTACAACAACGAAAATAAAATGCCATGCAATGCAAAGTTTGCTTTTGCTTTAGTACACACAAAGAAAACACTTCAACATTCACTGTTCTAATAAAACTTAATCTTGTTGTATGCAGTTAAGCACTGGTATGCTGCTAAGCATAATAATCATCACGTGATTAAATTTTAGCAATATACTGTAAATACAATACAATTACTCTGCGCTACTAGATTTATCAAATTATGTAAAAAAAACATAGTTCCAAGCTCTCTATGCAAGTCTAGAGCAATATATGCATTATATTCATCATATTATGCTAAAAATCAGTAACAGCTAAATTATAATACATTAACAAAATGCAGGAATGCAAGCCATCATAAATTGACAGGCCATCGATGTATGCTCGGCGAATTTGAACTTGCTCCATCAGACTGCAAATATCAAACAGATTCTATTACAGTTCACAATTACGCAGTGAGAATTTGTCCAGTATCACAAATTAGTACAATTATTTACAATAAATTCTGAAAGTGCACGTTACTGTTCACTTTAAAGATTATGATATCATACGAGTATTATAAAACCCAAGCTGTTTGACACTACAGATGCTGAGTAAGTAATATGATTGTTGAACAAAGAATATATATTTTTCCAGTCAAATATTATCGTTAGTTTTGTATCAGTTTTGTAAAGTTAACTATATAAATAATTTTAATAATTACTAGACCTAATACACATATAAATCTCGATGCATGGCGTTGAGCTTCGTATGACTTAATCCACATGAAGAAAATTGATGAATTCAATAAATACCATACTACAGAAACATTACACTTGGACAGAATCGCTCTAATAGTGGCAGAAAAATTATATTAAATAAATGCACGAGCTTCAGTTAGCCTATAATACACATCTGTAAGCTGCTTGCCAACTATTGTCAGCTAGTCACTTCAAGATATTAAAAAAACAACAGACGTAACAAAACTAACAAAATAAATAAACAACTGACCACAACATTAGAACTTGGGCTCAAAGGTTCATCCTCTCGTTGGCGTTTGTGAGATTTTGAACTAAGACATGAAAAAATTGGATGCTTTCTCGCTGATTTGGTCGGACTACTGCACGCCGGTAAATTTTCTTTTTTATCAGAGGAAGAGAAAAGGAATCGAGACAGGAGGTGGCCTGGAGATGAAGGCGTACTGGAAGTCTCACCAGTACGTGATCGAGGGCGCTCTGGTGAAGCAACAACCTGCAAGCACATTACTCTTGTAGTACACGTAAAAAGTGCCTATAACTCTTCACGGAATCTCACAGCTACAGAGCATCACCTGCCAAATGGATCACACAGTGTTATCTGCCACTCAACACAGCTGATGTGATGTGGCACTGCCTAAACCCCAGGTAGGCAGGCTGATACTCGATTTAAGTTTTTCTGTAGTGACAGAAGGCTGAGTTAACGTTGGTGCTGGTCATATACCAAGATGGTTTACCTGTCCGCAGACAGTCACCCATCCAAGTAGTAACCGCTTGCTAGTGACCCAAACAAAAGCCAAACCCAAAGTCCACATCCTACAGTTACGCTACCAAGGTACCTGTACCTAAAACAAAATACATGCATCAGCTGCTCTGCAATTAACTGCATGATGATTATGATGACAATGTTTTCAGTTACACATACATTTTACTGCCAAGTGATAAGACTATAAATACTCCAAAACGACAAAATATCACTAATATCAATACAATGTGATCAGTTAAAAGTCAATCATTAAAAATTTAAACAACATAATGAAAATTTAAAAAAAACAAGAAATTTGAGCTAAGGCTCACGAGATGCGCGAAAGCCTATAGCAGTTCCTGTTCGCAAACTGTCAGTCTATCTCCAGTTGTTTTCACGAAAAACTGGCCAACAATGGCAAAATAACGACTTTTACAGGGGTACCACTCTCTAATGCCCTCGTGCGCAGGTTTCCTTGAACCTAGAAAATCGAGACTTAGACCGTCAAAATCTACGTTCAATGCTAAAAATTTCATATGCAGCTTGTCTATGTCTATCTCAATTGGTTTCAGCGCAATTCGCTCTTGAAAAGTGTCTTGC
>Ga0056128_1005957_pt1 | contig 15375 bp, 6 predicted proteins | sample WorMetLIZISLAND2_FD_71113 | JGI IMG/M metagenome (GOLD analysis project Ga0056128, IMG submission 71113) | Marine gutless worms symbiont microbial communities from Max Planck institute for Marine Microbiology, Germany - Olavius geniculatus... ...
TTTTATCTCAATCGGGTCAGGGGTTTTGATTCTGTGGGGGGTCGAATTTTTGGCTTTCCCATAAGAAAGAGAAGTCGCCGTTAACACAGGGCTTGAACTACCGTTCAGCCTGTGATGACGCCAAGTTAGATAGGCTACGGCTTTCGAATTCAGAAAGCCGCATCTTTGATCAGCTAATTGCACTAACATGGCATGTAGTTTTAGTGTTGAATCCACGGTAAAGTAAAGTGTTTGTGTATTAATAATGTCGGAAAATTAATGTGAGGGGCGGGGTCTCACAACCCACGTTGTTTGTCGAACAGGACCAATTATTGGATTAAAATTCGCCATAATCCGGCTTTGACCAGCAGGCGATGCCAGCATTTTTTCAGTGATATCTTTTTAAATATATTATTTTCTTTCATAAATTTGAATAGTTGGAACTATTAAATACCGTTTCGTCGTAGTCGTTTATATCAATCAATCAATCAACCAATCAATCGTTTAAGCCTACTACGCCAAAAGCAGCGTATTACATACAAAGCTCACTTATGAAACGCAACTCACACGTTGGTCAGGCATAGCTTATACAAGCTGGCACTTACTTTGAATAGGCCTACGTTCTACCAGCCATTACCACTGTTCGATCAGGACCAAAATACTCCTTGGTGACTAGAAGAACATATTGTTAAAGTTTTAAACGCTTGCGATGCGACTGCGAGTCGAACCCGACTTGGACGCCCACATCATCAGCTGATGCCAATCAACTGCCGCTTCCGAGATTGAAAAGTGCAGCCTTCTGGTCTCAAGTCTGACTCGTGTAAGCAGCGCTGCAGCAAGTACCGGACTTTTACCTTTCCACCACAACTGTAGGCCTACTCTACGATCGTAATAACCACGGTATCGGTACGGTTTCGGTACGCTGCACACCTCCAGCTCACGGAGCGTACTGAGTGTCAATAAATGCTTGAATTCATACACCAGCCGCTCGTGTAATCAAATCAGAGACTCTTCAGTGCCATCTACTTGGCGTCTGACGCCACGCCACCTGCCGAACGGCGCCGGAATCGTGTCGCGGATCCGCCTATAATTCAAGTGATCGATTTATTGATTTGATGATCGGCAATCACGTGATTCCGGTCCGGAGTGATATATCGAGAGCGTAGCCTCAAGCTGATGGCTGCATAATGCCGTAAAAACGATTTAGCACGAAAATGCATCGTCTTCATTGGCCTCAAGACTTGCTACGGGTGCATGAAGTGTAAGTCGATCTTGCCTTGCACGAACAACATTCATCCCAACTTTGGTAGGCCTATACTTTTACGCCTTTATTTGATTTTAAGCGGAATCGTCGTTCCTGCGGCGCAAGCGATTCCGCATATTCTTTCTTATACGCAGTTCTCTGTATCGTGGTCTGTCTGACTGTCTATCTGTCTGTCTGTCACATTCGTGGTTAAACCATTTGATGGATTTATATCATTTGGCGGGTACAGATGTGGGGTTCAGTGACACATTGTGTTGTATGAAGCACAAGATAGGCTTAATGTTCAAACGAACACGGAGTCTGTCTAACGCATTTCGATAGCTTACTGCAAAGTCAGTACGAAGTAAATGAGTGAGCTGTGTAGGCCAGCGATAAACAATAAAAATTTTAATTGCTGCCTCAAAGATAATGGGGTCACGACCTTGACAATTTGGGGGCATGTGACGTCATCGGTCACGTGACCATTCGACTCGCGGTGATCGACTTGCTATGGGTGGTCCATTGTGACCATGTGTCTAGACTATCTAGCACCGTTATGGAGATATGGCGCCTCAAAGTTGGACACTGGCGGACGGACGGACGGACGCACGCACACACGCTAAGGCATAGATGTGATAAACGTCAAAAAAAATTATAATAAACGTTAATAAACGCGTTTATTAGGAAAAAGATTGTAGACGTTGGTAAACTAAAAGTAAACGTACACAGAGCGTAAGTTTGAATATTAGGCCTATTATTTGGATAATTCCAAATTTCAGTAAAAGTTTTTTCATTGTCAAAGAATGTCTTACTCCACTTCTGTGACAACCGTTTTACAAAAGTGCCTAGAATTCACTCACTTTAATATTATAGCTACGTGAAAACTAAGTTGAGTTGTCCTGTCCACTAATTATTTTTGTCGCTGTCATAATTTTGCTTCGTTTCGCTCATGTAATTTTTATTGAGATAAACGTTGACAAAATACAAAGATTTTTTTGTAAACGTTGTAAACGTTTATCACATCTATGTGCTAAGGCGATTTTTACGCGCGAGAGCTAGCATAGCTATAGCGCGTAATATCTATGGCAATTCTGTCCGTCCGTTCGGCTGTCCGTCCGTCACGACCCGCTACGCGTTTTAAGACCAGGTAACATAGAGATTTCATGTTTACGTCACATTATAGCCTAAAGTCTGTATTTTGTGACAAAATTTCACGCCACTGGGTGAAGAGTGTCCTCTCGAACGAGGGGAGAAAAAGGGCACTCCCTCTAAAAAAGACATTATTTTAGCTCTATTGGCTTGTTTTGGGTGAAAATGGTTGTAGATAGGCACTGACATGCTGCATATCATAAAAGCACTGGCGACGGGCTACTTAGGGGTGTCAACATCAATGACCTTGAATGACCTTGAACCGCCAAAATAGAGGGTTTTATTAAATGTTTCGTGATTTTGGGCTACGACAAGCATTTCAAGGGTGAAGTGTGTTGAAATGGCTGAAGATAGATCAAGATGACCTGCATGTGATATTTTCAGCATTAAATGTAGATTTTAGCAGTGTTAAGTTCCGACCCCCTACGTTTAACGAGGCTTGTGCACGCGGGTGTCAAAAAGGAGTACCCCCTAAAAATAGTTATTTTTCCGATATTGCCATACTGGCTTGTCCAGCGTGAAAATGGTTGCAGATACGCACAGACATGCTCCTTATCATAACAAGCACTGGTAACCTGTTTTTAGTAGTATTAACATCGATGACCTTGAATGACCCTGGACTCCAGAATAGGGGCTTTTGATGATTTTTATTCGAGATTTTCGGCTGCATAAAGGTGATTTGCGATGAAATGGATGGATTTAGATCAAGACAACTTGCAAACAGGAACTGCTATAGGCTCTCACGCGTCTCATGAGCATTAACTCAGATTTCTTGTATACTGTCCAATGCTATGCATTGCATTGGACAGACAATAACTTGGCCGCAAAACGTTTAGTGTGGTCCATAGATGGCCGCTTAGGCCTACATTAAATAGAAGCGACCAAAAACCTCAAACATTCGCTCAGAATGCTAAGTCTCAGTTTAAGTCTCATCTTTTAATGTCAGAGAATGCTGCAAGGTAATTAATTTCTTCTTCCACACAGACGGACAGACCCAAAACATAACTTGCTCCGTGGACGCCACTATCGCTAGATAAGGAAAACACGCCTCTTCTGAATAACAGCGTCAAATTCTTTTAATCTCAGAAAATGTCAAACAATTTGAACAATCTTACATTTTGGAATCTGGACTTTTAGTGCTGTAAATATTAAGCCTATATGTAAGCCTATCTGTCTGCCAACAGTTAGTCATGCTCTTGAGGTCGTTCGTAAATCAGTAACGACCGCACGTTACGATACGTGGTCTATTTTAGCCACCGCCATACAGTGCAGCACCACACGTGATGGCGGTGATGCCCACTTTCCCCTGGGACCGAAAACGCATCCGCCCACGCCTCGTCGAGGGCGGTCTAATATGACAAGACTTAATTGGATGGAACCCTCTTACGAACACAGCGTTTTCGATGACGTTAGCGTTGTGTAAGCAACACTCGGTAAAAGTGCGTTAGTTTTTTCACGAAATTGTGTATAGCAAATTTAGTATATTAATTCGTCATATTTTTACTTTTTTTACAACATTTATTACAACTTTCGTTGACGTTTCGGCAACCGCTGTTGTCTTCCTCGGAACGATTTTTGTTCTCCGCTAGACGTCGCTGCGACGAACAACTTGTCTTAGATATGAGAAAGTTGATAGAGGACCTTTCGCCTCGGAGACTGTATTTGTTTCAGTGAAATTGGGCATAAAATGATTCGTGCCAAAAGTTATATACATGAAAATACACAACTTTATTTATGCCACTTATAGTAAACACAATTTTCGGGCACCATGTATATTATGTAGCCTACAGATTTGTTTAACAATCGCAATAGGCCATTGTACCACTTCGGTTTTTCATGGTTGCGTTTTTTATTATAAATAAATATTAAATAAGTAAACTTTCTTGTTTTAGCGCTTATCTATCGCTGTTCAACGTTTCAACGCAGCTTGCCTGGCAGACACGTTTCCAATTTTCGACTCAGTAGCTCGATCGTTACTTAAGTACGGCCGGCTAACAAATAGACAACATTGTGACGTGATGTGGTACATCTTGCTGTACGACTTGTTGTCCCCACAAGTCACGCAACAAATCGAAGTAGTGGAGTCTGAGTGTTCACAAAGGACGACTGCCATTCAAGCACGTAGCACAGTGAAGCATTAGCAGAAGCAAGCGTATCGACGTGTGTCGCAGACCACTGCATGCATGGGTCATGGTCGCATCGGCCCCGCTTGTCCTTGGACTATTGTGGCATCTGCAGTGTGTGCGCGCTCGTTTCAATTATCGGTATGGTCAAGCAGCTTGCTTGGTTTCTATCGTTTCTTGGGTGCTGAGATCTTGTGTGGGCACCGACGACGTATAGGCGGAGAGTAGCATCAATGTTCCACGTCCGTGTTGCTGCTGAGGCGGGGCGCGTTCGCCAGTGTCGGGTGGCAGTTAACAGTTTAACACTGTGTGATTCCATACGGCAGGTGACGCTCTGTAGCTCTGAGATGGGTTTCCAATAAAAAACTATACACCGCTTTTTTATTGTATTTTTATGAGCAGGAAACTTAGACTCCAGAAATACTTGATGTTGTGATAACGGTTTTGTCCATAGAGCAAGTATTCTCGTCAGCTGATATTCGGTTTCGATTAGTGTCTGCATTTACGGCATGTGTGAAAGGAAAGACCCAAGATGTAGGATGTTTATCTTCAGGTGAGGTAATACCAACTAAGATGTCATGCAATCGTCGTGACGTCGGTTGATGCCGGCGATGTCGTACCGCAACCTCCGCCGTGCGCCGAGCTCAGCTGTCGTGCTAGCCGCTGTCGTTGGGGGTCACGGTAGAGGCGCCTAGGAAGATGTGACGTCACGTCGGCAGCGACACATTGTTTTCTTGGCGCGTTGGGTGGACAACGCCAACCAGCCGGACGTTCTGCCCATAGGAGCAGTTTTAGCAGACGGAAGTCGTCCATGCGACAAACATCTTCGAACCATCGAAGATGGTTTTACTGATGGCCGTCTCTCAATAATGGGCTGTTCCGGTGCACGAACATATCATGCATTGTGTAGCCGGTCACATCGGGTTACCCCTATATAGCATTCGGCGGAGACAGCTCATCTGGAAAACCTCCAGTTCTATTAACTCGGTTGCCAAGAGCGTCCAGCACTCAGAAGCGTACAGCAGAGTGGTGACGACGACAGCGTCGAAGATCTGCATCTTCGGCGTTAAACTGATGTTGCGCCGTTTTCAGACGCAGTCGTTGAGACGGGTGGGCGGTGCTGTCTGTCTGGCTGTCTGTTGCTACGTTCTGGTATTGTTAAGTGACGGCGCGGCTGTAGAAATATTGCTAGACTAAAACTCGGTGATGACGTTGTCGAGTCCATTTATTAGGAGTCAGAGTCCATGCAGTAAGTTTGACCAGTCTAGACAGGATGCTCGTAAAATTTGTTATTCGCAGTCTTAACATGTGGCGGTCAAAATAACAACACGACAAAGACACGCGGTTCAAGATATATAGACCTTTTGAGTGTTCCTCATAAACAACGCACGCAGTCATCGTCGTCGTCGTCGTCGTTGTTGTGCATATAAAGGAATACATACGAGTTTCTGTGACTAAGCTGACGCGACGCCGCAGCAATCTTCAGACAAAACAAAATAACCACGTATGCTAAGCTTCGGTGACCACAATGCACTCCACGTTTTTTCTCTTGCCTCTCGTTTTTGCTGTCAGCTAGCGTCATATTTTCGAAAACATAAGACGTCGTTTATGTACAACCGACGCATAAAATAATGGTAGTGATAATTTTTGGGCCGACCGTTAAGCTTAACGGTCTGCGCTATGGTACGGCTTGCCTGTCTGTCTGTCTCTTAGTCCGTCTCTAACTGATGTGTTGTGGCTAAACGGTAAGAGATAGGGCCCAGGTTGCTATTGATCACTAATAGGTAGTCGAATAAGCTCTTTCACATGACACGAAAATCGTTTGCTGGCCTTCCGACACCCGCGTACGGTCGTCCGTCCCTAGCGACAGCTGGGCTTTTTGTTTAAAAATTACCATGCTAAATTACTGACTACTGGTTGTTTCTATGCATTAGTTCGTGTAGGTGCAAATGACCCCCAAAACAGACTACAGTAAGCCACTGGCTATGGTTAGCCTAATTTTCAAATTGTGCTGCTAACGAATGTGCAGTCATGTCATACTGGCTGTGTACAGTGTAGACTTTGAAGGGAGAACCGATTAACTTAATGATGCCGATCCGCAGCGAAGAATTTGCACTGCGGGTCTTTGAAATAGCTCAGCTCCTTTTTAGCGACTTTCGTGCAGAATAAATGCCCGGTTCGGTTGGTGCTGACGCATGCGGCACACGTACGGGTCATACCCTGGTTCGGGCGAGCCGTTAATCAGCGGGAAAGACGTCTAGCAGCTTGCGCGCTCGAGTCCAGGTCATTCTCGTTAGTCGCAACAACTAGCCTCTTGAAACTCTAATTACTTACTTACTTCCCGTACCCAGCACCACAACTCTGGTTGGTTCGCTCTTGAGTCGCAAGGTGGCGCGCTGATCGACGACGTTATTAGACGCAGCGCCATCTATACGTGCCGACACGAACTACGACACTAGAGATGAGACATTTTAACCCTTTGATTTTTTTACGGCTCAAGCTCTTCCGGCTCAGGCCGTAAATCTGTCGGCTCCCTAGCCGGCTCCAGTCGCGAAATAGGTACGACTCACACTCACAAACGTAATCGGTATATCAGTGAACAGTGAAATAAGCTAAACTAAATAGGCATAAACTGTAGAAAGTTTAGCTGATTGTTATTTTTCATAATACCGCACATTTTTCGGGTTTATCTCGGGTTTTAGCTTGGGTTTTATATTGTACACTACTGAGCATTTTTGTAAGCAGTTTATGGACTGATTGATTGTTTGAACTTCTCAGTATTTTAATGCGAAAGCGTGTTGAAATTATGAAAAGTTTTGTACGATAGCTCAGTTCTGCGTATCTAACAATTGTAAAACACAAGTCTTTTTATACTTGCAATAGCGCTTTATACATGAAACGGACTCCTGGACAGAAGCGTTTTACAATCTCGGAAGTGGCAGCTGATTGGCATGAGCTAATGATATCGCAGCGCACTAGGCCTATGCGGCCATCCGTTGCCCGCTTCAGCGAACAACTGAACCTGCGGGGATAAAAGGCTGAGTTGGCGGATAAAGATTGCTATTTACTGGATAAAAAGCTTGCATGCACATAAACAACTTTAGATTAAAGCGCCATGCCGTCGCCGAGAACACCGCATGATGCTGTTTATGTTTACGATCGCGCTTCTAAGTGACGCCATATACATTAAGCTGCTGAATTTACACAAATTTCAGTAGAAACGTTGAATTGTTTCCCGGCATTGATTAGCTCACGTGTCAGGGGCATAGCCAGAAATATGAACTGGGAGTCTTGCCTCGCTTTCCATTTTCTCCCCTTCCATCACCTCCCTTTGTTTCTTTTTCGTGCCCCTCGCTCTCTTCTTTGCCTTTTCTTTTTTCCTTTTACTCTCCGCTCTTTCTCCTTAGAAGTAGAGCCCCTAAATTTCAGCTAAGCGGTTTGCGGGAGCGCTGTGAACTCTCACAGCGGGGTCTGAGTCGGAGCCGAAGCCGAAATCGAGTTTGGTGCAGTATCCTAAAAATATAAGATATAGTGGAAACAAATTTTAATTATTTTCTGAGTTTTTAATATCTATTTTGAACAAAAAGTGAGATGGAAGCCTGGACCACCTGAGCCCCCCCCCTTGTGTACGCCGCTGTCACGTGTTTAAAGATTTGAGTCAAGATTTTTGGACGCCGTTGCTTAGTACTGCGGTGTGATTCAATGGGCCCCTGTCGGCAGTTAAGTTGCGTTGTCGTGGTCACTGCGCTCAATTTGATGTCGGGTTGAGTTGTGTCGCTATAAACCGACTTTTATAACCTTTCCACGTGCTGGACGTACGTACTACATAGAACACAGCTGTGGCAGTGAAAGTGTTAAGAAACGGTTATTTTCGGCCGGGCCTGGGCCGGCGCGACCCCTCGGTCGTTGCCGTCGAATAGCGCGACCCTATGACGACATCGCTCGCTGTTCGTCGACACGAACGTGGCATGCACTTTAATTCAATCGCCGCCACCACACGCCGACCAAGCGCACTTCACGTATCGACACAACTCACGATGCAAAGGGGGGGAGGCTGGAGGGTTTGGAGTTGAGACCCGGCACCGCCCCATTACCCTCCCTTCCCCGTCTCCGAGCGTCATTTTCTTCCATTTTCAACAATTTCCGGCCCAGCGCTTGCGGCCGACTGTTCACCGCGGCCATCTTGCTCGTTTGAGTTTCCGGTCACGTGACGACTCGTGACGTAATTACGTCGCCCCGCCCGCGCGCTGCTTGTAGGCGCCTAACGTTTCGTCGGCCAATCAGCGCGAGCCGAGGCGTCACGTGATCGCTTCCGAAGACACGTGCCCGTAAACACCCTTAACAAGAAGACAGTCCCGGGTGCGTGCGTGCGGCCGACAAAAGACTGCGTCCAGTCGGACTATATTGCGACTTACGACCAGTCGCCGGAGTGCTACTTACGCTCTTAAGTATCTTAGTCTCACACAGAGAGCGCGCTATGTCTGTGGTCTGTATCCGGTCCGCGACCAGTGGCGTAGCCAGAAATTTTAATTAGGAGGGGCCTCGTTTCTATTCCTGTTCACTCTCCTTTCCCCATTCGTCTCTCCTTTTCCCTTTCCTTTCTTTTTTTCCTTCACTCCTTTCCCTGTTTTCCCCTCTCTTTTCCTTTCCTTCCCTTAGAAGTAGGATCCCCTAAAATTCAGCTAGGAGGCCTGGGAGAGCGCTGTGAGCTCCTCCAGTGGGGTTTGGGGTGGAGCTTCAGCCGAAATCGAATTTGGTGCATTTTAGGGTTAAAAGATGAGATCAGGTGGCAACAATTTTAATTATTTTCTTAAGAATGAACTGACCAAATTTAGTGCAATTTAAACGTATGCTTATGTTTTGTCTGGAGGATTGCGGGGGGGGGGGCTAAGCCCTCTGCCTCCCCCTTGTCTACGCCACTGTCCGCGACGGGTTGTCGTTCGACCTGCGACCGCTTCGTATAGTCCAACACAGTTTTACAGACATCGTTTCAATGAGAGAGTTTCTCCCAACGTACGTGTCTAGTTCCCAGAATAACTCGAACGCACAGAAACGAATTCAAGGATTTATACTTACGTAATGTATTCGTTGTTGTTTTTATCGTTTTTGTTGGTACTGACTTGTTCGTTGTCGTATTTCCCGTCCAGCTTTTCGTTACTTCAAAATTAATTTTTGCAGGAGCAGTCACGATTAAATATATAAAATATCGGAAAATCAACCCTATGGGTAATGGACGCTGAGGAACCTAACAACGATCTTCAATCCCGTGCTGGACTGGGCAGCGTACGAAGTGGAATATCAACTACAGCAGTAAAATGGGATGAATCGCGCGCTCCACTTTTTTCCTCTCCCGCAAGTGAAATCGTGAACGATAGTCTACCCGTAAGGTGTTTACGATCTTCGATACATTTCATGTAGCCTATATTTTTATCGGAGCTTGTGGTTGCGTAAAGATGACCCCCAGTGGCGGGAGACGGGACGGGGGAGAGGGAAAGGGGAAACGGAAGAGTCGTTCCGATACATGGACCCTCTTCTCAGCTACGGACGTGTATACGTCTGTGCAGACGGTGCGCCATTATCGTCTGATGTGGATGTCTTGTACGTAGCCCTACTGAGTGGCTATAACATAGTATTAGCAGCGGATAGCGGCGACGAGATCGGCGCAGTAAACTTGCCATTCTAAACTTGATGAGACGGTGTATAGCCTACACGGTGGGCCAAAAAACTGGCACCATTTTTTGTACGCCTTTTAACTTTACCACATATTAACCGATTTTCAAAAATTCTTTTAGTGTCAGAAGAATCAGACGACAATTTGTAATAACATTACATATACTCACTTTACTTTTTTTGCAACATTTAACCCCAAGTCAGACATTTATTTCCTTGAAAAAATTAATTACGACAGCGAAGAGAAAAAAGTCGCAAAAAGTAGGATTCGAAACCGAGACCTTTCGCGCAGCAGATGCTCACGCTACCAAGAGGCAACAATGGGCTCTCAGCAAACCTCCTTCAATTGTCTTATTTAAGCATGCGCCATCACAGCTATAGTATAGTTACAGGGTACCAGCCTACTGGTAGCCTATTGGTCGGCACAGGTTTCCCGTGGTATTGGCGTGAGATGCTTTTGCGACGCCAGTGACCAATGGCGCGATCAACCAAATGCAGCGACAGTTTGCCCCATTCTCATATGTCTCAAATTTTTTTATAAACAAATGAAACTTTCTAAAAATACTGATTAAATTTCAGTGACATCAGTGATAATGGCACTAGGCACAGGCAAAATAAAATGTACAAGCAACCCACATTTTCTAAAAAGCAGGTCTTGGTCTTGAAAAAAACGCTGCATCGTGGTGCTTTTATAAGACACAAATTACACAAGGTAGTGTAGTGACATACTTCAGGTGTGACGGAATCTATAGTAATAATGTTATTACAAATTTTGTTTTAATTCTAACAGTAAACAAAGTTTGACAATCGGTCAATATTTGCTGAAGTTATCAGGCGCTTAAAAATGGTGCCATTTTTGGCCCACCCAGTAGATTCCGACTACAAGGGTATGCAGTACGAATTTTTGTCGTAGTTTTAACAGATATTGGAAGATTGTCAACATGTTTTTATTGACACACTGCAGAAATTTGCAATAAAGTGGGATAATCGTCAAAGATAACAGGTCGCTGCATTACACTGTGAAACATAAATGTCAGACACGTTGTGGAGCTAGGTGATTGGTCAACCAAATTCATCACATCGTTTGTCCGCAGAAAATAATACCAAACAAAGGTTTTAAACAATTTAAGTCACTGCTGTTCATGCCACAATTTTCAGCATCATGTATACCGGTTTACATGCTTACCTTTCATCAGCTTAACAGCACATTTTAATTTTCTAAGAACAGTTATATTTCAAAAGGTAGTCTGAATACACGTTTCAGATGTGGTTGGATGGTAATTATATCTTGCAAATTTTCCACAAAGTGTGTCAGTGGAAAACCTGGTGGTCTATGCTTTTCTGAGTCACCGTGTAGATCCTATAGTGTCTAGTCTTAATGAGAGTTGTGCGTTCGTGTCTGTTACTCCGTTTTCCACTTAGTTTAATTGCAAGTTATGTGGAGAAAACGCCAACCATACGATATTGCTGCTGGAGTATCAGTGTAATGTAAAAAGTGTGTATTCTATCATGGGTTCGGTGCTATATCAGTAAGCTTAAACTTTACCTACTGTACAACAAATCCGTGACAAAAGTATACTCCAGGGATAAATAATTAAACAAAAAAGTGCACAAAGAATCAACAAGAAGCCCAGCTTTCGTTAGGATAGCCGGCCGTCATCCATGGTCGATAATTTTCATCTTATCTGAAAGGGCTTATGCCATTTCTGTTAGTGATTAATAGTAAACTTGGCCGTATCTCTCACCGTTTCCAAGATATGGCCAGTTTTCCATTGAAAACGCACTTTTTTCCTACTTCGTTCCATTCAGCCCCGATTTTGAAAATGTTTCCTTTGCACTAGATTGCTGAAATTATGCACGCTTACGTTTAAGCACGTAGCTAATTATTCACGTAAAAAAAATTTCCCTAAGACCTGATGCTTAGCCACAATACATCCGTTAAGACGACAGACAGACAACGATGCCAAACTGTAGCGCGTCAAAAACCTTCAAGAAATCCACAACATCTTGAAATGCCAGGATGTTGTACAACTTTCTGTATGACTAGTAGTGTGACAAACACACGACAAATCACAGTAGTGGAGCTTGGGGTCTTTAGCATTAACCATCCGGCAGTGCTACACCGTCAAGCTACTATATCACCAGTCGGCATCTGTGAAGAGCTTTATCCGGTCGTCAGCCAACGAATTGGAAACAGCCTGCCAGGAAATAGGCCTGTAGCATCTGCCCAGTAGCTCGCTGTCTCCACCAGTAGCGCAAACCGATCTGTTAACCTCGAAAATGTCAGCCAAGTGCCGACATAATTGTGAGACTGTTCGCCGAGAGCTGCTCAACGATAATCATAACCCTTCATATCCATATCCATATCCATATATTCGTATAAAAACCGTTGACACAAAGCAACGAAATACTACGCTAAAATAGCAAAATGCAAATCATAACCGTTAAGTTTGGCGTTCTGAAACAACAAAAAGCTCAGCTGTCGCTAAAAATGGCCGACCGTTTCTGAGATATGGCGACTAGTAGCTTGAAACTACACTGCACATGAAAACATGGTTACTATTGGCAGCATATGAAAGCTCGTCGTCGCCCTGTTTAACGGCACCATCGCCGACCCCCTACGAACCATCATTTAGTCACAATAGGCGATATAGCTTATAGGATTTCGTCTTCGTCCTATGATCGCCGACACCCTACAACTTACCGTTTAGCCACAATGCATTTAGTGACAGACAATGACAGACAAACAGACGTCAACTCGTACCATAGGGCCGGACTTTTAAGCTTACAGTAACAAAATCAGTTTTTATCTTTTGAGTTTGTTCCTCTTTCTTGTTTCTTACCGCTACCCTGCCCAACCGTCATATGCTACGAGTAAGTCAAGTCAATTGTGTCTGCAAATTACGATTGGTCAACTGTTGTCTCAAACGAATATGAACAAATGAATGATAAAAATAAACTGATCTGCACATTTTGATTGGACATTCCACATGCATAACGTCTCATTATGCTAAAAGGTCACTTGCTGGCCAGTGGCCATATGGATAGCGCGGTTCATAGTCATAGCGTTTGTTCGCCGTGTCTACGCTACCGTGGTTGGAAATCGCAATGGAACGGCTAACCCGATTATAGAGGGCTGCAGTGATGGGCCGGTCGTAAATATGCATTTATCGGTTTCGGCTCGCCGACCGGTTGCACAGCGATTATGTACGCACGGCAATATGCGCTCGTTCTGATGCGACCATCATACGGGCCGAGTTACGTGTCGTGCCAGTCCGTCCGTCCGTCCGTCTGTCTGTCTATCTGACGGTAATAGTAATAGCCGCACACGACAATGTTTATGGTGCTCTTATCATGACATTGCTATTGAGAATGTTCATCACGTTCATTTAGGTCTAATGAATGTGTGAGTAGCTTCTTAATGGCGCATCAGCACATTAAAACGCCCTTGAGTGTCATAATAAGGCTAACATTTACTGATTTAAACAAATTTTTAAAGCATTTAAGTACAAATAATGTTAAATATATCTTATAATAAGTATCAAAAAGGTTTTGATGTAGCTACGGAGTAAGTTTTCATGTTTCAAAAAATATTGCACAGCTTGTAGGGCTGCACAATTGAAACACATTGCTCTGTATGCTCATGCAGTTAACTGAGCAAGATGTCAGCCATCAACCAGCAATAGTGTACATTGAAAATTAATGCAGAGTAAAATCGTTTAAATTATTTGAAAAAATGTTTAATATGTCCTGCAATTTTTTAACACTTACTATAACTCATATTTTAACACTTAGGTTATGTACTTTAAAAATTTATTATTAGACTTCCTGTTCATCTGTAGATATTGTATGTTTTTAAATATTTATATTTAATTTAAGTAAGTAAGTAAATTTAATTTATAAAGCGCACAATGTCAGCGAGAAACTCACTGAATGTGAGGCGAGAAACTCACTGAATCTGAGGCGAAAGTAATGTAGCGACATAATAAGAGTGGTGTGCATGCCACTGAGTAGCAAATTTCTTACGAGTCCACTGGCGAAAAATTGTGAAAATTGATCAGTGTTAAGCGAGGATATGGACAAAGTGCCATAGCTTACTTTTTTGACTCACCCTGTACGAGGGTTGCCAGAAAGGCACATGCCCATCAATGCTGGCCACCCACGGTTGCACACAACACAAAATAACTACAGTTTACATTACTGAGGCGTACAGTATCAGCATATTAAGCACTTTTAGGCCTGCTCACTTACTCACGTGCACAGTCTTAAATGTGTATGTAATTCTTCGTGGGAACACACCCCAGAGTTACAGACATCACGCAGTACATTACCTGCACACGACCTGAACCCACCTGAACCCCAAATAGCCAGGCTGGTACTCGAATAACATACCTCGGAGGAACGGAAGGCTGAGTTAACCATGGTGACCGATAGTTAATACCGAGATTAGTGCGAGTGCTCGATTCCATAGGTAATGAGAATTTACCATAATCTAATTTTGGACTCGAATTACTGGAATACTAGCGTACTCTGCACAGTCCAATTTACAAAAAAAAGCAAAACCGGTCGCATAGTCGACAGTCGACATATGACGGTTTTGACCAGCGCTGATCTCGGTCTCCGGGCAGTCGGAGCTGTAGCCAGATGATTGTAATCTCGCCCGCCGATGTCTCGCGAGGCTGTACACTTCAGCCGTGTTTCATTTTCTTCCGCGCAAGCAGTGTCAAAAAATTAATTGAGCCGCTAACCCGCGTTATTCATCAGTGTCTGTGTAAACGATAACCTCTGAGCCTGGCACGCGCGCGCAAATAACATGCGGCAGACGGACAAACTTTTCGGAAGCGGGTAAACAACATGGTTCTTACTTCTTGCCTGTGCGTAAGTTTTTTTGACATCGGTGATACGTTATTATTCGGCCATCCTAGTATCACTCCGCATTACGCGATTTGTTTGTCCGTGTGTACGTGTGTCCGTGTGTCTCTTGTACACCACCAGTGTTATTGTCAACTTCCTGTGGGTGGTCCATTGTGACCATGCGTCTATCTTGCGCCGTTATCATCATCATCATCACAGGTTTATTTCAGGCAACACGGCCCACAGCAAACACAAATAACACAAAGTTACACACACAAAAAAACACTCACAAACACGCAAACATATATACACGGTAAGTAAAAGAAAAAAAGAAAAAACACACAAAAAGGTAAAATA
>Ga0056128_1005958_pt1 | contig 15373 bp, 6 predicted proteins | sample WorMetLIZISLAND2_FD_71113 | JGI IMG/M metagenome (GOLD analysis project Ga0056128, IMG submission 71113) | Marine gutless worms symbiont microbial communities from Max Planck institute for Marine Microbiology, Germany - Olavius geniculatus... ...
ATGTTTATTAGGCCTATTTGAGACTGTGGTAACTATTTACAGTATGTGTATCTGTTATCAGTATGCATTACTGTTTTTTTTTCTTTTTTTGTTTGTTCCTTTTTTGTGATGCTATCGAATTTTTCGATGAATAAAGTTGATTATAAATTTCCAACAGGGGAAATTATGAGTGCTCACAATTTTAATTTTGCCTTTAAATTTTCTAAAATAGAGTTTTCAGTCCAAGATTTTGTATCTTAATTGAACGACTAGATGAAAATGGGCAAAAATTTACTAAGGGGCAGTTGCTTTTCTGTGCTCCTGCCTCGATGTTACTTGTTAACTGTATTTGTGCCTTATGTTTCGTTTCATAGTTAAGGAGCTTTTTCAGCGGATTACGGTTGTCAATTCAGTGTTTTCTGTGCCAAGTCGTTTGCATGTGTAATGTTTTTATACGATTCAAAGTATTTACCGATAATACGAACGCCGGTAATGTATTTGACTTATTATTACAATGCATGTCGATATAATGTTTATCAAATATGATTGTATGATATTTTACTGAAATATTTTGCATTACTATGAATAAGCCTGTAGCGTTAGTCGATCTCCGACAAGCACCTATTAGGCCTACACATCCTACTGCTTGTGTTACGGCATGTTTTCGATATTGTTGTGTTTATTTGTTTGTTTGTTGTCTATTTTGTCTGATATTTATTGTTGGATATTCCACTTCACTGTCTCTCCAATCGGGTATGCAGATGCTGTGGTAACGGAAATACACTGTGTCTCAAAAAAGTGATACTTTTATTTTTTGAATAACTTACTGAAACACTGGCTGATGTTAATAATTGTTGGCATGCAACATCACTTCAAGTAAACGAATGTACTTTTGCCCAACGTACTTTAATACTGTTGCTTAATACTGTGACAACTAATTGGCCAACTAGTTGGCAACTTTTTGGGTTACCAACAAGTTGGCCAACTAGTTCGCCTAATGGAAATTGGCTATTAGAAAACATCTGCAACCAAAAAGGTCATCTAATGCGTCCCTTGCGTTTTTTTCTGTTTGTTGGTACTTACGTATATTTTGCTGCTAATGCTAATAACGTTCGTTGTTTTCTTTTTGTTCAGTTTTGTTTCGATTATGATCATGTAGTTATTTCATCTGTTCAACTTGTTTCCATTCCGCAGTCATTTGCCGTCTATCAGTTGATCTTTCATCATAAGTCACAAGTATTTAACTTTCCGCTGCGATTATTAGCTTGTTGCCGATGATTTATTGTATTTTGTTTGACTTGAGAACGTTCTTCTGTAGTGTGTTAGTGCGTTGTTTTGTTGCTTTGTTCAAGCTGTTATTTATTTGTCGATTTGCTGCTACTGCGAATGTTTCATTTTGGTGTTAATAAACGCGGTGTTAAGAACTTTTTGTCTTCGAAATATTGTGCGTAAATTACATGTATATGACGTGTAAATTTTGCACGCACATATTTAAAAATTGTTTAATTAACACTTTTATTCGTCCAAAAAATGACAAACTGACAGAAAAAAACAGCGTATCTATAGTACAATCGCCCAACACACATGAAATCATGGACCTGAAAACGTAGGCTAGGTTGCCGTGAAAACGCGTTGTCTGACAAAACTTAGGCCTATTAATAGAAGGTTTTAAATAGACTTAGAGACAGAGAAGGGGTCGATGAAACTCTGGAATAAATCTGCAACGAATTATTGAGATGATGTTTGCTTCGCGTGACAGCGTCGCTAATCGTGTTCTGCGATATAGCTAAGGCACCAACATTAACAATCTCCGAGGAATAATTAAGTATCTCTATAATTATTTTATTATTATTATTATTATTATTACAAACGACAACGTATCCGCGACATTATTTTACATTAGATGATTTACGCCGCAAGCCAGTAAATTTTATTGCATTATAGTTCAATTTAAAAAATTACAGGTCCTACTTCAAAGCATCCTATGCGCCTTGATTCTTTCTGTTTGGCGCTTTATAAATCATTTACTTACTTACTTACTTAAACAAATAGGCCTACTTAGCTGACTTAAAACGAAATTTGGCTATCTCACATGCTTGTTCCGGCTACAATGATTTTCGAAAGACGAAAGACGACGCCATTTTTGGACATTGTTGTTAGCATTTTCTTGGGATTTGAGACAATTTTATTGTCGGTGAACAATGGATAATGTTGTATATTGTGTTTGAGTAATGTAACGAGAAAATACATAGGCCTGTGGCAATTAAACATTTTTTGAAAAAGCATTTGTAGCTAAAACAAAGGTGAAACTTGAAACTGTCGCACAAACTTTTGATCAGTTAACAAAACGTTCTGAAAGCATGTTGGTAGCCTAAATATTCTGGTACGAAATGCAAACGTATGGCTAACGTAATCAAATTTATGTTGGCTATTTTTTGACGAAAACTGCGGGCCTAAGTAAGGAGGCAGTTGATCGACGACACATATTGCTTGAATTATTACCGTAGACAGCCTACAGGCTTACACGGTAGCCTATTTACAGGGAGGTCCAAAAAACGGCACAAAGTTAATGACACTATAATTTTGCAACCGTACGTCATAGGGTCATGTGGTTTTCAGCAAAATGTTCCGAAAGAAATTCATTACGTGACTAAAGTCAATATTTGAATACAGCAGTTAAACATTCTTTGTTGTTGCCGCTGGCAATTGAACCATGCAAAAACAGTATTACCCTCGACACCGCGGTCCGTAAAAACGTGACACTTTTATTTTTCAATAGCTCCGTGAAACATTGACCGATTTTAATAATTTTTGGCACGCGACACCAAAAAGAACTTGACGCAAATGTCTACAGTCTTGGCCGCCTCGCCCTAAGGTTATCGCTACACTACCTTGTGAAATGCAGAGGTCGTAGTTTGATCATTGACAACAATGAATTCATACTGGGTAAGTAAGTAAGTAAGTAGTCTGCGTTTGTAACGCGCCATATGTCAAAACAGGTAGTGCATGCGTCAGCTAAGAAAATTCCTGACACCACAAAATCATTGAAAATCTGTTGTTTTGTCTTTATTTTAAAAATGTAAGTCGACATCTGAAATGATACATCAACAGCGAGTGGGCCGCTTGAGTCATGCAGTTACTGAACGTGCTGTTGGCAAAAGGTGTCAACGTCTACCGCTTGCGTTTGTGCTGCAAGAGAACATTTTGAGCACATGCTGAAATGAAGATGATGCGATGTGGCACGTGTGACTTTTTGAGTGATTATAATTGCCAATTGCGTTTGTCACTATTCAGTTAATAATTTCTGAGCCGACACATACGCTACCCGGTAGGAATTCATTGTTGTCAATGGCCAAACTGCTACTTCTGCATTTCACACGGTAGTGTAGCGACAACGTTAAGGTGAAGTGGCCAAAACTTACAGACCTTTGCGTCAAGTTTCTTCTTAAAGTAGCCTGCCAAAAATATTAAAATCGGCCAATGTTTCACGGAGGTATTAAAAAATAATAGTGCCATGTTTTTATGGACCAAGGTACATTTTCAATAGTTTACTTGCCAACGGCAAAATCAAAGAATATTTAATTGCTGTATTTAAACACTGACTTTAGTCATGTAAAAAAATTTTTCAGAACATTTTGCTAAAAACTGCATGACTTTGTGATGTACGGTTGCAAAATTATGGTGCCATAAACTTTGTGCCGTTTTTTGGACCACCCTGTAGCATGATAGTATTATCGGCTCTGAGTTTTTACCGTGGCACAACAAGACCCCATGTGTGGATATAACCTTTCGTGTAATTTGTAATGTGTAATTTGGCTTGGCAAAAATGAAGTCATTTCAAACAAGACAAGACATATAGCTGTCGTTCTCTTGTTCGATCGAGATCGACCAATGTTGTCCATTAGGCCTATGTCGGTCATAATCTACCACCAGCTTAGCTTATAAATTATGTCTATACGCCTGTTCTATAGCTGCAATCAGACTTACGGCGTCGGGACAAACCTGTTGCAACTTGTTGGGTGACCCAATGGAAATAATTTGTAGTTCGCATACAAATGCGCACTTCTGATCGACTTAATGTGCTCTGCGTCACTATGCAGCAAAAACGAGGCCAAAAGTAACCGATTTGTCTCCGCGACCAGGCGGTGCGTCGGTGCAAGCAAAAACGACGTAACTGAGTGACAAACTGACGAATGGGCAATTTAGTAATGCATTACAGTAGGCACCGTCTATCGGCATCGGTGGCCTACGTAACTACGCTTACGTACGCGTCAGCAAAAGACGAATAAACTCGCTTTGTTTGTCCGTTGTCTAGGTCGCCGAAAATATAAACCGCGTCACTTCAGTTCAGCAAACACGAAGCAAACATCAAGCAAACTTAGAGCACACGCCGTGTATTTTCAATACATTTGCTTCATGTTTGCTTCATAGTGAAAACACTCCATTACGTTAATTGCCCGCCCTAAATTTTTGGTGTTAAGACCCCAATTTTGGAAAAATTTAGGGGAAAAAATCTATACAAAAATTTGCTAAGTTACCGAAAAATTGCAACTTCGTGGCCCCCCGGCTTTTTTAACCCATGACGCTCTGCTGCATCGACGTCCACTTCCAACCTAGTATCTTTGCATTTATTTTACCATGTTATAGGCCTATAAAGTATAGACCACGCGGCCAGACCGATTATATATATTGACCAGAGAGACTTGACCCGAAATAGGCCTATTATGCGTCGTCTGTAATGAGGTAGACAGGCCTACGTGCGCTTATTTTAGTCGCCTGCTCACCTCGCCGATGTATGCATTCACCTGTGTAGACTAGTGTAGTGTAGCGTGTAATTTAGTTACTTCTAAGTCAATCTACAACACGGCAAGCGGTTAAACCGCTGTCACACTTTGAGGTACGACACTGCGAATGCAACACAACGCAATGCAATGTCGTCTTTATGTTTTCATCGGCCAACCTAACTGCTTTCCGCCATACGTGCCGCTTTTTTTCTGATGCACAAAACCTAGGAATTAAATAATATCGTGCATGTGTTGTCTGTCCTTTGCAATGTCGAATATGTCACTCAGTGTCGTTTGTAGCATTTTTTTATCAATGACAGGATTTGATTTTATAACTTTCGATTTTTTTACTTACAGACGCACGATGAAACAGTCATTTTCGTCAATATCTTAAAACTTATTCTCATGTTGTATTTGTTAAGAGGTTGCGTTTGTTGACCTGTATTAAACAAACATATGATGATGGCATAGGCCTGTTATAACGTGCAATCTGTCGCCACCCATCGCTGCAGCCCAAATAGGCGAAATGGTCGATATTTGTCGTTAATTGATATCGACGAGTGACACAGTATGATTGTGTATACCTGGACAGTCGACGTCAATAACTTAACCCTGGAACCGACACGTAGGCCTACGTATCGTCTTCACTCGAGACTTAGGGGTCCATGTGTTATTCGGCGTTTATCTTCGGTTGTTAGCAGGATAATGATCCAAAAATGTTCTGGGGGCAAATTTGGCTGAAGTCTCCAGGAAAGACAGCGCCAAACAGTAAAACACAGATGAAACTAGTTTTGTGGTAATTCGGAATATCATCTGGATCCCGGAAAAGGTTAAGAAGCCTTAGACTACAATGTACTTGTACCATACGGTAGGTCTACGGACGGGTCGCGAGACAGACAAATGAACGGCAAAATCGCCCCCCTCTCCCTACAGTGCGGCCTATTACCGTAGATATGTATATATATATATATATCTATATATATATGTATATATATGAATAATAATGAATGTCTGGGCTAATAAAATGTGAACTCGGACGAAGAAAAAAACAGCGACGTACAGGGTGGGCCAAAAAAAACTGGCGCAGTGTTTTTATACGCCAATAACTTCATCAAATATTAACGGATTTTCAAATTTTTTTCACCGTCGGAATCAAGAGAAAATTTGTAGCAACAGTATCACTAAAGATCCCACCACACCTCAAGTGTGTTGCTACACTACCTAGTGAAATATCAGTGTCTTAAAAGCAAAAATTGAAAATTTCAACAACACATTGTAAAAAATTAACGACATGAGGCAACCTGTTTATTGTCTCAGTTATTGTCTAAAGCAACTGTCACATTTTGCAGTTTTCTCATCAAATGTTCAATGTGTCCGCCTCGCTGCTGGACGACACACTCAAACCGGCGACGCCAATGACCAATGGCGCGATAGACCAAATGCTGCAACAGTTTGCCCCACTCAGCGACGATTGCGTGCTTCAGCTGGTTGACTGTAATCGTCACCTTTGATAGACCATCCGCTGAAGGACCCCCAAACAGCATAATTGACCGGATTTAAGTCCGGGCTGTTTGGGGGCCACATGTCAGGCTCGATCAACGTTGATCACGCAGTTGGTCAGTGTCGTCGCCGACTTAAGTGATGTGTGATATTTTCACAAAATGGTGTAACAACATATATGAAGTGTAGTGGGATCTTTAGTGACAATGTTACTACAAATTTTCTTTTGATTTTGACAGTAAAAAATTTTAAAAATCGGTTATTATTTCATAAAGTTATTAACGTATTAAAATTGTACTAGTTTTTTGGCCCACCCTGTAGAGCGACGCAGTATAGGCCATAAGGCAAGCGACAGTCTATAAATAGTTTTACTGTATTGTAGATTGCGGGGCGAGCGAACGGGTTTCAGGTTGCGTCGATTAATAGAACCACATCAGAGAGTGACGCAATTAGCACTCGGACGCAGGTGAACGGACAGTCCGTCTCGCGCTAAATCACCGACGTCTATCTATAGTCAGTGGCTTCTATCTCCCCAAATCTGAAATCGAAATAGGGCGCAACTTTCCCCCAGTTTAGTTCTCTGCAATGCTTAGGCTTAGTTTGCAGTCGGTGCTTAAGATTCCCGGCACAATTGATCCGCCAACTTTGAGGTTTTTGACCTCCGGTGACCTTGACAGATGACTTATAGAAACGAGAATTTGAACATCTATGACATACTGCCGCGTGAAACGTTCAATCTAATTCGGTTGCGCCTTGTACACCGTGTCTCAAAATAACAGTAAAAATTGTTTTGTCATAACTTTGTCAAATTTCCACCAATTTTGAAAATTTTTGGCACAAAGATGGCCAAGACGATAAAATTATGCAAGATGCACTAATTTCTCACCTCACCCAATTTATGTCAACGCACTACCGTGTGAAACGCAGATGCAACAGATTCTTACATTACATGGTGGTTATTTGTATCAGATTGCTCACTTTTGCATCATCAATATTTTACAGAGTGATTTAAACATTTTGTAGTATTAAATATTTTACGGTAAAAATAGCAAATAACAAAACAGCAGACTGATGAGCTTAAAATGCGTCTAATCAGTGAGTAAATGCAGTTTGATCGGTTGATCATTGATTCCGCCATCACCCAGTGGCCTTGCATCTAAGCCATTGTGTCTGTATGCAAAACACACGTTGAGCATAGGTTCTGATAATTTACCAAGTGATTGGTTATATAAGTTTATAATTCTGCAGTGGTAAATAAGTACATGTTACATAAATATATGGTTTCAGCCATATTTGTGCCAAAAATTGTCAAAGTTAGTTGAAATTTGACAAAGTTATGACTAAAACAATTTTTACTGTTTTTTCTGAGACATGGTGTAGTTTTCCAAACAATATATAGAACAGACCATGGGCGGCGCTATCTGAAGCTGGGACTGGAAGAGGCAACGTAGGGGCAAAGGCCAAGGCTCCTGCATGGAACAATGAAAATCAATGTTTGGGCCAAATGTCGAGCTTATTCAGTCCTTTGTGTGCATCCAAAACACGTAACGTAGTTTACTAGAGGTCAATTTTTAGCACAACTAACATTTAGTTTTCTCCACGGTAAAAAGGGACAACAGAAGTCGGGCAAGGGAAATGATATAGGGGAAGGGGTTGCCTCGCCTACGCTGACGCCGCCCATGGAACAGATCGACGGACAGACAGGTGCGCGGACAAAACTCGTCATGCGGCATAACGACTAAGACTTACAAGCGTCGGATAATAGTTGCTAGAATGGAGATCTCGCTGCGCTCGAATTGAATTCCTATGAATAATATGAGTCAACAGAACGGAACGTGGGGGCACTGAGTCCCTATCAGCTCGTCTAGATCTAGATTGGGAAATCCCCGGAGTGGAAGCTGGGGGAATTAAAGGCTTGGGCTGAGCCCTTGGGCTAATGGTCTAGACGCATTCGTTGTCAGTTCTTCCACGAAAATGCATCAGCATAGGCCTATTATAATACAATCGATAAACTACAACGTCAAGGAGCATTGAAAACGGAGTAACGCGCTACATCTGGCCTACACAGCGCGATGGCACGAAAAAAAACAGTTTCGGTTTAAGTAATCAGTACTCAGTCTCCGTTGTCTTACTGTCGTGTTACAGTTCTATCGCTTTCTACGCAGTGTCTTCATATCAGCAAGAAAACTAAGAACAAGCGTGTCGTAGGCCTATTCCACAAACTTACCAAGAGCGGGTTTTAGTGGCCGCTAGCTTACTGACATCTCAGACACCAGTTTTGCCAAAAAATCGAGATCTAATAATTTACTCGTCCGATATTGCTCTGAATATGCAACTACAAATTACCTGCTTCTTGTGTAAAAATGTGCAAGCAGCAATGTACTTTTGGCTGAAATAGTTTTCTGTGTATTGCGAGCGGCGTCCCGGTTTTTTTTTCAACAGACCTGTAGACTTCCGACAGAATTCTGAGAGACAGCTACCAATTTTCTACAAAATGCTCATAATTTCAATTTTCCTGCTGTGTAAATTTCCCAATAATGGGGGTTTTCAATGTCAATTTTTGCACTTTTAGATTAAAATTTTCTGATGAAGAATTTCTGACAACCCAAAATTTGGCGATCCCCCCCCTGCCAAGACGTTGCTGTGTACATGTACTGTGTATTAACTGAAAATTAAGAGCACGCTGGAACAATGGCAAAGCCAAAGCACGAAACAAACAAAAACTAATTTAACGGATGTTAGTAAAAGTTGTTTAATTCATCAGAAATATGTATTTACAACCAGCCAGATGTTGTCAAGCCTACACACAATTTCAAGCAATATTTAACACAGTTACAACACAAAGTTGCAGCAGTGTGCCACAGACTTTAGATAGGAATTATACAACGTGTCTATCGGTGGCTTTAATAAATAACACAGTCAGCTGTAATTTACATAACGTATTCACATACATGTACTACAATGCAACCAGTGATAGAAAAATAAAAATAACGAACTAGCTGTACTAATGCCAAACAGTTATTATTCACAACTGAATACAACAGATATATTATTACACTATGAACTCATTAACCAATCTCTAGCACAGCCAAATTCTCCAACAAGATTATGGGACAGAAAATACACTGTCAAAAACAGTTTAATATGCGAAATAGATTGATGTTGTTCCAAAACATGAAGTTGACACAGTTTTACCAGACTGGTTTTTCTGTGGCAAGTCCCTGAGTCCTGACAAGTGTCGGAATTCCCAGCATTTCAACATTTTAGAGATATGTGTCACACTATGCTAAAATGCAACTACCGAGTAGACATTTCTATTAATTTTGAGCAAGGCAGTTATGAAATCTGAACAAAGCTATTACAGGAAGGCAGTAAAATTTAATACCATGATATTTCTGTCATGTCTTTGTGTCACATTTTCTGAATGCTGACAAGCAATACAAAATAAAAATGGCAACACTTCTATTGAACAAGAAGCTAAAGAACGTCCAAATAACTTGTCATAACCTGGAGTTGTATCAGATATAGCTGACAAGAAGTGACGTTAGCAAGGCCAGATGATACAAACAGGGCTCCCACTTACATTGACAAAAATGTTGGGACTTTTCCAAAACCATCAGAAGTTTTCGAAGACCTTCTCGCAGCTCACCAACATTTAAATATAACAACAAATAATTATTGTACATATGTTATAATGCAATGCAAGGAATGCGAAATAATATAAAATTTATCTCATCACTATATTTCAGTAAGTGCATTACAACTGAACCCCCAGTGAATTCAACTATCAAGGATTTTCATTTTCCAAGACCTTAAGCTTAAATTTCCAACATTTAACCGGACCTAACTTACTATCCAGGATTTTCCCAGGCCTGGAAAATAAAGAAAAAACCCAGGACTTTACAGGAGGTGTGAAAACCCTGTACAAAGACTAAAGATGGCTGATCAGTAATTTCCGAATTGCAATAATACTCCTAATGTCAACATATCAAAAGACTTCACATGGCCCAGTGTTTAAGTTTAATACACATACAAAAATTCACATGTTAGAATACAACCATGCTATTGCCTCTAATTTTACACTTCAAACAATGACTGCATATTAGTATTGTTATAAACACTGATAATTACAGTATAATATTCACAATAATAATAATAATACGAGCTGTCCAACAATACGCATGTGACTGATTATTTGATTGTTTTTGTTTACTAAATATTGGGTGTACTAAAGTTTTAACACAATCTGGTCTGCATTGCACACAAATGACAGATGGTTGGCTTGCAGTCTTGTTGCTAAACAAAGCATAGCTTACGCAACAAGATTCTGAATCTTTGTTTTGACGGACAGTACCATAGGCTTCTGAATCTGTTTACAGATACTTCAAGCAAAATTTAAGCAACGTAAGATAGCCATAGAAAATAGCCGTAGAAAAGCATAACAACTAACCGTAGCGTGCAGAGTAATTTTTTTAACGTTTGTAACTGCATTACTTTTTTAATGCAAGTAATTCTTTACTGCAGCTGTTGATGCATAAACTGGGCAGCTCTAATAACCAGAATAATAATGATGTTGGCATAAAGTACCAGGCCAAAGATTAACAACTGCTCCAGGGACTATAAATGTGGCAATTTACAACACCAAATAAGATCAGACCGACTACAAATGGTGAGGTCTGGCAACAGTGTTAACGATCTTACTTGGTCTAAAACAAAGTTATTAAATGAAGTTCGGATTTGCGAACTTCGAATTTCAAGTTTGAATTTGTATTCGTTTTTCAACCCTTCGATATTTGAATCCAAGCATCACAAATTAGACGCAGACGGTTGTGCCTTGAAAGTGAAGTGCTGTTACTTCAGCGGTGTACTGTGTGACAATTTCTTTGTTCTCTGCTGGCCGTCAATTCAAGTGACGCCCGCCCGCCGCGTGTTTGCTTACCCCTCCCCTTCCCCTCCCTGCACACCGCTGGGCGTTCAATTACTCTCCCTTTTGCACTGCGCCCCTGGCACGTGTTGTATACTGATGCAAGCTATCAAAGTGACAAATCTTGGTGGCCCAGACACAGAGCAGACATCAATCGACGGCAATAGAGGGCGACATGGCTTGACGTCCTGGCTGATTGCACTGTTGATAGACTGCTTCCCGGCGTGTGGCGTGCATGCTTCATCTCGCCCCACAGTCCAGATATCAAGCGCAAATTGCTATGCTTCTCCACAAATAAATAAACGAAGTTCGAATTTAATCCGAATTTTAGCAGTCGAAATTCGAATTTTGAAAAAAAATGAATTTAACATCCCTAATCTGAAAGTTTTACATTACCGACTTTAAATCGATCGTGTTTCACGTAATTCATCTATAACACCAGAGCCCATGGATAAGTTGTTAATCTTTCACTGAGTAATAAACGATGGAAGCATATCCAGGTGACTTGTATAGTATAATAAATGTCCTAAGATCAGATAACTGGTGTCGAAGATTGGCAACAGTTGACGCTATGCTGCCTGCTGCTACTTGCCGAAACGTTGTTCCATGTGACTGAACTTATCCAGCAATGCCGTGAAACGATCAATGCCTATGCCATGATGCGTCATCACTGACCTGCACATAACAGTAATAAATTATTCATTACCTAATTCAATACATACCAAATATACACATTCATATGGTGCTATGATGCAACAGCTTCAGAAGCATTAACCGACAGATTACATTACCCGACTTCTGTTTAAGAGTTCCTACAGATCTTTTGTAGCAAAATTCTCTGACCTTTACCCAACTTTCTCAGTCATTGAATGACAATTTCCCTGACCTTGTTGAAACAATAACACTATCGCACAAATGTCAGACACAGTGCACTATATCATAAAGATGTGAGACCGTATTAATGGAGCAACATGCAAATGACAAAAGCCCTGGTCAGGAGGTCAAAAGGGCAAAGCCCCCCTGAAGCCGAAACACTTCAGCTTTTGGGCGTTTAATGAAAGCTCCAAATATGCCTGCTTTTTAATATTTGGAGACACAAAAAATCGCAGACATCTGCAGTGTGCACAATCCAAGATCCCTGACTTTTCAAAAACAATATTTTTCCCTGACCTTTCCCAGACCACACAAATTCCCTGACTTTTTCCAGTTTTCCCTGACCTGTAGAAACCCTGCCATTAAAACAGCCCATTTTTTCCAAACTTACTCCAAGATGGGCTGGTTTTAAAAAGTATGCTTTTAGAAATGGTACACTAGTGTCAGTAGTTACAAGCCAGGTGCCTGCCCTTGCACTTAATTAACAGTCACAGCAAAAGCCGTAAACAGACCTGACAATAATAATGACCATAAAGTTTTCCATACAATCTATGGTGTACTCAGTGCCGGATTAAGGGAAGTGCTGAGTATGCTGCAGCATTCGGCCAATTCATGGAATAGGCCCACGGTTACAGAGTGAACGAGAATTTTGTTTTGTAACAGCCATTTGCGTCGCACATAAACGATTTGAAATGTTGCCACGAGATGAGTTTTAAGAGCTCAAAAACAGCGCAAAAATGCGTTTGCAACTGGGGCAGTGGGGCTCCGCCCCAGACCGCATTGAGGAAGCTTGCACTTTACCTCAGATCATCCAGCTAGATTTGTGGAAAAGGAGCAAGAAAATGGCATGAAAAAAATATAAAAAGGAGAAAGGAAATAAAAAGCGAAAAGGCTTACTAGTGCCCCAAAGCAAGGCTGGAAAAATGTGTTAAAAACGTTTATGTCTTGGGTTTTTAAAAGGTTTCTTAAAGGTTTTTAGAAATATTTTTGGTTTAGTGTCCATCAACACTGTGCACAAAACTATGACCCAGAAATTACAACCCTGTTTCTCTTGGGAGACTTTGGCACTATATAAATTGCTACTTACTTACTTACTATTTTATACACCCTGACCGTCACATAATCACATTGTTTTTGACAAATTATAACAAAACGAAATAATCAAAAATCATGATTAAAATATTTAATAAAACATGACATGCAATAAATTTTCTGACAAACAAAAAACCTTAAAACCTAGAAATTAGACTTTAAATGTTTTATGTTTTGCAAAAAACCCTTAAAACCAAGTTTTTTACACCAATTTCTCTGCCCTGCCCCAAAACAAATTTCTGGCTATGTCTACGTATGTAAGATCGACGTCATCACGCAGGCCTGACCAGGGTTTTCAATAGACCTAAAACGTCGTGACTTCCAAGCTGAAAAATTTGGACGTCAGTGTACAAAATCTCGAAGTCTACAAGAAAACTTAAGCAAAAACTTAATACAAAACACTTAATACTACACTGTGCCTCAAAAAAAAAAACATTCAGAACATTTTCGATTGTAATTTGAAGAAGGATTATCGGATTCTAATAATTTTTGGTAACGGTATTTCTGAAACAACTGGCCATCAAATCATTATGTAGTTTTTCACCTTACCCATCGTGTGTTTTTGCATTACCTGGGGAAATCAGAACCGTTGAAATATTGCATTGTTCCCTAAAGTGGTATTACTACTTAATGTAAATAACGCACAAAACACATGTTGTTTACATTTTTAACAGTTTGGCTGACACTTTATCCAATTGCTTTGTTTTTCAGCTGCTTGCAGTGAACTTGATCGAAATGTTGGCCAATTGTGGAATCACAAACTTGGAAACGATTTCTCTATTCACTGACAGCGGTATCGATAATCCAGACTTCACCAGTCGCTTCTTGAATTCATAAGCATATCTTAACGTCACATGGTAGACATACTGCTGCACGACAGTTAAATCTTGTAATCGACTGGCTCTTGGGGGCCAGAGATAAGGATAGACGGAATTTATCGACGTTTTTTTTAACTATTTTAACGCGTATTTTGCTTGATCTGATTTCCCTACGTACTGCAGAAGCAGACAGTGGGTGAGGTGGGAACTTAAACAGTCATTTAATAACCAGTTGTGTCAAAAATAAATATGCCAAAAATCATAAATCTGATAATCATGCTTCAAGTTACTTTCAATAATGTTGGGGGTGTTTTTTTCACGATTTTGCATATTTTGACACATATTTTGCTTGATTGTCTTTCCCGAGGTAGCGCAGAAGCAGACATTGGGTGAGGTGAAGAACTAAGCGACCATTTAATGGCAAGTTGTGTTATAAATATTCACACCAAATTTACGAAAATCTGATAATTTTTGTTTAAGTTAAAATCAAAAATGTCAGGGATGTTTTTTGAGACACGGTGTACATAATATGCATCACTTATGACCACTAACATAGGTCGTGGTTTTAACGCGCTACAGCTAGGCTGTATAGCGCGTCTCTGGCACGATTTTCGTCTGTTTGTCGGTCTGTCTGTTACATTATGTATTGTGGTTAAGCGGTGCGAGACAGGGCCTTGCTGTTGATTACTAATAGAAAGTCACATATTGGCTTTCAAATGACATGAAAATCATTGGCCTTGGATGACCTTGAAAGGTTATAATGCATTATAGTATGCCAACCGTGCGGTATTGTAGCTAAATAGTAAGTCGTAGAAGAACGGCGATTGTACCATCGGATAGGGCGCTGACGACTTCCTATAAGCTGTGAATAGTAACCGTGTCTCCATTTGCAGCGGTTTGGCCGCAATTTTTAATAGAAAGCTTCGAGCTATAAATAGACGTATCTCAGAAACTGTGAGAGATAGGGCCGAGGTAACTATTAATAACTAATAGGAAGTTACATATTGCTTTTCAAATGACATGAAAATCTTTGATTTTGGATGACCTTGAAGACCAGTAGGCTTAGTGCAACAGGAACTATACAGGCTGTAGCGCATCTTCCTTAGCAATAGCCGGGCTTTCTTGTAAATACAAGCAACATTTAATTCTACTAGCTTTTTGCAAAACGAAGATTGCAGTTTTTGGATCAGAACTGTTTACAGAATATGGTTGCCGTGCCACGTCTTCATGAAATGAAGTATTCAGAAACATGACAGTCAGCAGAAATTCTTTGAACTAGCGAAACATTCGAAAACAGATTCTGATGTCAATTCCAAGTTTATTATAAACAAACTAGAAAAGCACTCGGAGAGCGCAGACCTCCGCCAAGCATATCGATTCGACACAACATTGTAGTCCTATTT
>Ga0056128_1005962_pt1 | contig 15370 bp, 10 predicted proteins | sample WorMetLIZISLAND2_FD_71113 | JGI IMG/M metagenome (GOLD analysis project Ga0056128, IMG submission 71113) | Marine gutless worms symbiont microbial communities from Max Planck institute for Marine Microbiology, Germany - Olavius geniculatus... ...
GACACAATGGCTTAGATGCAACGCCACTAGCTGATAGCGGCATCAAAGGTTGACTGATCAAACTGCATTCGCTCATCGATTAGACGTGTTTTAAGCTCATCAGTCAACTATTTTGTTGTCTGCTGTTTTCACCGTAAAATATTTAATGCCACAATATTATTAAACCATGTGGCACCCTCTGTAAAATTGATGATGCAAAAGTGAGCAATCAGATACAAATAAACACCATGAAATGTAACAATTTGGTGCATCTGTGTTTCACGTGGTATTGCACTGACATACATTAGATGAGGTGGAAAATAAGTTTACCTTACATAACTCTGTTGTCTTGGCCATCTTTGTGCCAAAAATTATGGAAGTTGGTGGAAATTTGACAAAGTTATGACAAAAACAATTTTGACTTTTTTGAGACACAGTGTAGTGATTGCATCTAGAACCCAGATCTAGCAAAAGATACAAAACAGCAACTTAAAATTAAGCACTGCATAAGCGCAAATGACTTACCAAACTGTCACAATGCAATTTGGCTGCAAGCAATAAAATGCCAAAAATGCAGATAATTTTTCTACCATGCCACCACAACAATCAATAGCAAATAAAAAATAAATATAAATATTGGTATATACTACGCAGTGGGTAGTAAATGAATCAACCAACAGACTTTTCAGCAAATAAGGCATTCGAAACGGTGCTCACTGAAAGATCAGACCTCAAAGTCCGAGACAATCTTGTCAAAGTCGGGGTTCCTGTGTCGTGTGTCATCCAACAGTGAAACCATCGACTCAAATTCACGAATGTAGTCCGTGTACATCTTGAGAAATGCTCCCTTCTTCACAAAAATGTCAGCCAATCGTGGATCAGCCTCCCTGAAAAACATCATCAATGCAAGATCACTGTAAGCAAGCAAGTAAATTATCTGTAGTCAGTGTGATAGAATCTACTCCGCGACAGAGTCTCCCCCCTTTCCCCCCAGGCAATAAACATCCAGGCTGCAATGTGATGCAGCCGTGCTGTGGTGTCGAACTACAGAGACGTCATAAACGCCATCAACAACATCGTCAGTGAGCACTTGGGCATGCCAGCGCAGTCAACGCTGACTGTTCAGAGTGCCACGGATCGACCTACTGCAGCCATACTGCATGGCGTTGACCAATGACCAATGGGCGACTGTGGCGTTGCGACCATGATGTACAGTATGCAGACAGCTACAGACCTCATCAGCCACTGTCACAGTACAAGATTCGCCAGGGGGGGAATTTTTCACAGCAAACGTCTCCCCCAGGAAGAATTTGTACCAGTACAGATCCAATGGGCGGGAGACATTTTACGGAGGCAGTCCTATAATAGAACACCGACCAACATTTACATACAGAAACTAACAGCAGTTACTTACTGTACATATGAACTGTAATCATCATCCAGTGCACGAACTTCTTCATAAGGCGTATGGTGCACTGCTATATGTTGCGTATTGTGAACAACCCCTAGCAAATTCATCCAGAATTTTCATTTTCCAGGACTTTCCAGGGCCTGAAAAGTCAGAAGCAAAATCCAGGACTTTTCAGAAAGGGTAGAATGATAACAGAAAACAAGAAATCTGAGCTAATGCTCATGAGATGCGCGAGAGCCTATAGCAGTTCCTGTTCGCAGGTAATCTTGGTCTACCTCCATCCATTTCGTCGCAATTCACTCTTTTGCAGGCAAAAATCACAAAAAAATCACTAAAAAACAATATTTTTAGGGTTCAACATCATTCTAGGTCATCGATGTTGACATTTCTAAGAAGCTCGTCGCTAGTGCTTGTTATGACAAGCAGCATGTCTGTGCACATCTACAACTATTTTCACGCTAGACAAGCCAACAACGGATAAATAACCACTTTTTAAAAAGGTACCCCTCTTTGATACCCGCTTGCGCAACCCTCCTTGAACGTAGAGGGTTCGGACTTAGATTGCTAAAATCTACATTCAATAGTGAAAATTTCATGGGCAGGTTGTTTTGGTCTATCTCTAGCCATTTAGGTGCAATTCACTCTTGAAATGCATGTCGCAGCTTAAAATCGCAACAAATTTACTCAAACCTCTTATTTTGGGGATTCAAAATCATTCAAGGTCATCGACGTTGACATTTCTAAGAAGCTCGTCGCCAGTGCTTGTTATGATAAGCAGCACGTCTGTGCCTATATGCAACCATTTTCACGCTAGACGAGCCTATAGCAGAAAAAATAATGCTTTTTTAAAGGGGTGCCCTTCTTTCGCCCCCTCATTTGAGGGGATCCCCTTTACCCAGCGAGATGAAATTTTGTCACAAAATACTAAAGACACTAAGCTATCATATGGTGAAAATCCGAAATCTTGATCTCACCTGGTCCTGGATTGGTACCGGGTCGTGATGGACAGACGGACAGACAGACAGACAGAATTACCGATTTACCATAGCTAATACGCACTATAGCTATGCTAGCTCTCGCGCATAAAAATTATACAAATAAATCCAAATACAACAGAATTGATGCTGTTTCATAATCTGAAATGCACCGACAAATCTGGACTGCCTGCCATTCAATCCCAACTCTACAGTCAGCAGCGGCATTGTACGCTGAAAAAATAAGCCTGGGAGAAAAAGTTGCGATTTTCCAATAGACACTGACACAGCAAATTGCCGACAGCATTCCAACAAACAGTTCCAAATTTCCAATGAAAGAGATTATGGTTTCTCAAAATTTTAATTTTCCCCCTAAATTTCTGACATAATGAGGGCTTTTCAACTTGGAATTTGGCATCTTTGAACAAAAACTTTCTGACAAAAATGATTTTATGAGATTGCAAGAGCGGCTGCGCATCTACAATCGAAAGGTTCGATTGTCTGGAAGTGACATGCATTTTAACCAACACTAACCCTGACTCAAACCTTAGTTGAAAGGAAATGTGGAAATTGAGTCAACGTCTGTAAAGTGTAGAGAAAAAAACTTAAAACTTTCGAACTACTGAACCTCTGGACTATCAAACTGTATGATTATCGAGCTGTTCTACGATGACGTCACTGAAAAGTAGCGAAGTAGCATGGAGAGAAAGGAAAGTATAATGAATGGCCGAGGTACCAGTGATGAAGGCGTGCTTTGAGATCAGAGAGCAGGTTTTCATTGACACACTGAAGTTGAGGCAAATAACGAATGATTTGGTTGAGAATTGCATCAGGAACGACCGACCGACCCAACGACTTATTAGCCAACTCAACTGCACCACGAAACTCCTGCCAACCAAATATCAACAGTTAACACATGTGACAAGCACGAACGAGGAAAATTTCTGTAAGTATCTGAACATTTTTAAAAAGAATGCAGAGGCAGCATCTCAAGGGGACAGTGGTCTTCGAGGCACGAAAACAACTACTTGTAATCCTGTCATCATGTTTCCAGGATAATTTTAATAATAAAAAAGTTTTTCTCTACAAAATGTCTACAGATCAAGCAATTACTGGTAACACAGCATAAAACACTAACACATATAAAAAAGCTTTGAATAGATGTCCCCAGCTTCAATTGATGCAAACTGCCTTGCCCCCCCACCCCCTGCGACCTGCATCTAAGACCTGTCCTTTAAACATGACCAGATTCTATTAATAGAAGCCACTACTACCACTACTACTACTACATATTCTCCCACCCCAAGTCCCAACTGGGACTTAGCTTATATCCGAGACCCAGATTGTAACAGAAACCCAGCTTCCATAAGTACAAGTTGCCTTGACCCACGGCCTATATTTGAGACCCAATGTTTATTCAAACTCGGCTTCAAGCAAAGTTTTACAGTACACAGTTCATTAGATTGGCTACTAGAAACAGCAATTAGAGAGAACGAGATCAAACCTCATTTAGCAGATGCAGCACCTGAATAAACGTTTCTTCCGATTCCACGATTTCCTTTGCGATTAAGTAAGCTTTACGATTCATCTGCTCAATCACTTTCTGAAAGACACACAACCCGTAACAAAATACTGATAAGTTATCATATCAAAAATGGGGCAAAAATGTTAACTTATAAATAGTGACACGATAAAACGAAATATTATGTGATGCCTTCATCAATTCAGCCTGGCGATCTCTCCGTGCAAGTACTAGCGAAAAAGCCAAACTGTGTGATGCATTAGTCACCCCACAGTGTAAGCTGCTGTCTGGCTGAGGACTAAGGAAACAAAGTTCAGTCTTCCATTCCTCCTCGGTGGTAAACAAAATACTGGCCTGTCTGGCTGAGGCTAAAGTGTGGCATGTTCACCTGTCAGATGGCAGACAACACTGTGATCCCATATGGCAGATGATGCTCCGTAGCTATGAGACGAGTTTTTCATAAAAAGCTGTACCCTTATAAATCTGTAAAAAATAGACCATCAACCTCGCAGGCATCTTCGTCTCTGGCATCAAATGTGAACGCTGACGGAGTGATGGGAGGAGTGCTAGTGACCTCAGACGGCATGTCTCGACTCAGCCGACAGACTTGTGATGACACTGACACAGAGACTGACAAGTTAGTCTCTGTCTGAGAATCACCCACGCTGCAGCTTGGCAACGAGTTTCTCCTTACACCTAAATAGACAGGCATAGCTATAGGACAAATACAGATACAGGTACAAGTACAGGTACGGACGGGTACAGGTATAGGCAGGTAGGTATGTTAAGTAAGAAATACACTGCATTTGGTAAATAAGTAAACCCCTAGACATTGTACAATAGAAATGTCAAATCTAAACGAATCTGAATAAAATTTTACAAACTTAATCTCTAATAAATTGCTAAAACGAACACCAAATTTTGTTGAAATATACTATTTTTAGCAGAGTAATTACTTGTTCAATATCAATAACAAAATATCTCCGTTACCAATATAGCGTTACGTAGGCTACTGCAGTTGCTCAATTGGAAGTGCCATTTGTTGATGCAATCAACATAAAGAATAACGCAAACAATAACAAAAGGTATTTTATGCAGACGATCTTGCTTTCATTAAACCGCTGAGACAAGAGAAAGGATATGATGCTAAAGAGTCTATCACAGAATTACTCAGGAAGCTGTGGACACTGCCAGGATTAAACAAACGGTTGTGAAAGATCAACACCTCACGTTTTGGGGTGACCTTACAAAAGCCGCTGTAGCTATTGTTTGCATTGCAAGATTTAACTGAAATTTGGCCGTTTGATTGCCAATAGATGTCGCATTGCTGACGTAGAATTTTGTTAAGTACTGATGTACAGCCATTGACAGCAGCATTAACAAAAAGACTGGATGCGGCACATCACAGACGGCAGAGGAGAATACTAGGCATCTCTTGGAAAGACAGGATAACAAACGTTGAGGTCAGAACCAGAACCAGACAACAAACCATGGACAAATACTGAGAGAAAGACGACTTCACTGGCTTGGACATGTTCTGCGTATGGACCATCAGCGCATACCACAGCAAGCACTGTACTGGCAGGCACCAGGGTATAAGAGAGGACCAGGTCGACCAAGAGCGAACTGGAGGAGCACAATCAACAAAGACCTCGACACAAGATGGGATTCACCTGGGAAGAAGCAGAGGTGGCAGCTCTTGACAGACACGGATGGCGTCGAAGTGTGGCCCAATGTGTCCAGCTGGATGCGAGATGAACCAAGGTCCAAGGTCAGATGTTGTTTGTGGAAATTACGCAAATGTACATAGCGGTCCTTGTAACGCCATACTGGTTGGTGTATGAAATTTTATTCAGATTTGTTAGAATTTGACATTTCTATTGTACAATGTCTAGGGATTTACTTTCTTACGGGACACAGTGTAGTTTAATACACACATCAGACGAACATGCAGCATAGAAATAATAATAATAATAATAATAATAATAAGTAAACATTTATATAGCGCACTATCATTTCGAAGAAATCTCTAGTGCGTTGAATGCGTTATCAGTACATCTGAAACAAAAATGATTTAAGGAAACGTTTAAAAGAGTCCAGATTGAGTGTGTGATCATTCAGGTACGTCGGGAGACTGTTCAAAGCTGACGGGTCAGCAAAAGAGAATGCCCTTCTGCCAGCTGTTGTAAGTCTGTAACGAGGAACGGCAAGTTGTCCACGGACAGCAGAACGCAGATGACGGCGGCCAGGCAACGACGAGATCGGCAAGCACATCTCCGACAGATATGGCGGTCCCATTCCATACAGACACTTACAGACAGACAAGCATAGCTTGAACGTGACACGGACACGCTCTGGTACATCCAACCAGTGAAGGATTTCATGTCGGACGTGCGACAGACCGTGGTCAAACTTCCGTGTGTTTGTAATGACACGCACTGCCGAGTTCATTACATGCAAGGTTAGAACAGTTACAAATGTGATTCAGTAACCAAGAATGAAATACATGCAGTAAACACATGACCCTAAACCTCACAGGTCACTCCCCAAACAACCTAACTGCATAACTGAAAAAAACCCATAAGATTTACTTGTACAAGCACAGAGGGATAAAGAATGCTTTGTACAGTTCAAGTGTAATTCAAAAGTAATTCAAAATCGGAAGTAGTATTTGCTAGATTGTTGGTGTTTTTGTAGCTCAGAGCTGGTCAGAAAATATCACACATAGTGCTGTTGGTGCTGACGTGTACCCTAACCCTAACCCTTTGGGCCTAGGGCGAGCATAATCCTTAGTAGTGGGAAGAAGACCAGGCAAACAATGGCGGTCTCTAAATAGATTTTTTTTCAAATAATGCCTTGTCGGCTTTATTAGCAATATTTTCTAAAAAAAAACTTATGCAGTGTAGATGCGTAACCCTACTTAACACTGACCTGCAATAGCCTCATGAGCTCTGCAAGTATACGGACTGTAAGGCTCTATGGGCCTATATTTTCTCAAGGACACCATAGCATAAAACTTCATAGATCCTTTATATTATCTACTGAATTAAAACACGATTGCATAATTACAAACAAACTAGCAGACTCAAACATGTCAATGCATAAACATCGCCTTTACATATGCATATCTGGCAATCTGGTATTGCATATGGTACTTCAAAAAATTTGACATTTCAAGGAAAATTTTTGAGCCAAAAACAGTTTGCAAACCTTACCTGGACTGACATCCTGATTTCTGACATCATATAGACTATAAGGCAGTGGCTGTGATGACTCATCAACTGTATCAGAGGTCACTGAGTGCACATCAGCACCAACAGCACTATGCCTGATATCTTCTGACCAGCTCTGAGCTACAAAAACACCAACAATCTAGCAAATACTACTTCCGATTTGGGGTCACACCTACAAAGATAACAGAATTTGTTGATCCCCCTGTCCTCTACAACACAGTATTATGAAATTGATGACAATGAAAGATTATTAGAACTGCCATTACTCTTACATATGCATAATCAGTAACAATTTCTTACAATGTTTAGGTCGTTTATGTGTTTTATGTTTCATATTAGGTTTTTCTGTAAAGGTTAAACTTTCTGTTCCATTATTAGCGCATCTTAGCCATCGCAATTCTGTCCATCCGTCCGTACGTCTGTCACACAGGTGGATCAGGCAAAAACGATGTAAGCTAGGATCACCAAATCTTCACCGTCGGCTGCCTGGAAGACTCTAGTTTCAGAAACTGTAAAGCTTTTTCATAAATTCGAAGGGAGTCACCGCGAACGAGAGTGCTGAATGAGAGGGGGGCAAAATTTGCAATTTTTGGCCAATAAGTTGCTGTATCTCAGTGATGGCGCGAGATAGGGCCTAGGTTACTATTAAGCACTAATAGGAAGTCGTACACTGGCTCTCGATTGGTGCCAAATTTAATGACCTTGAATGACCTTGAACACCAATATAGTTTATGGATTTTTTTGGCGATTTCGGGCTACGAGACACATTGCTGAAACCAATTGAGATAGACATGGACAAGCTGCATAGGAAATTTTCAGCGTTGAACGTAGATTTTGACAGTCCAAGTCTCAATTTTCTAGGTTCAAGGAAACGTGCACAGAGGGCATCAAAAAGTGGTACCCCCGTAAAAGTCGCAACGAAATGGTTGGAGACAGACTGACAGTTTGCAAACAGGAACTGCTATAGGCTTTCATGCGTCCTGTGAGCATTAGCTCAAATTTCTTGTTAATGTGAGTATATATACAAAGTGCGGCAAAAAAAGTGGACCCCTAAAGTTTTTCGCCATTTTCTCAGCAACCATTCGAGATTTTAATATAAAATTTTATAGCTTTATTTAGTGAAACCTTCTACATCTAAATATCAAGTAAAATATGATTCTGTTGAAAAACGACAAAGTTATAGACTTTTTAACATGAACGCCTACCGATTTTTCAGCACTAAAAAATGTTCAAGCTAAAAATGCTATTTAATTTTCAAAAACTGGTTACACGTTACTGCCGATGACGTCACAGTGACGTTTTCATAAACAGTCATTTATATTGTTTATATATTATCACTAAATTATTGTTCCTTTAAAGCAATCGCCGGTTGCCTACCAGATTCATCTTCCAGCAGGACTGCGCGTCAGCACACACAGCGCACAACGCCGCGCAGTGCACAGAACTGGCTGCGGGCCAGCTGTCCAGATATCATCACAAAATACCATATCCTTTGATGGCCTCCAAATTCGCCAAATATAAACCCAATGGACTATCACGTATGGGGTGCAATGTTGGAAGCTTACTGCAAGCTTAAAACTAAGCCGAAAACAAGTGCCAAACCCAAGGAAGCGTTTCAGGCATTTAGGACAACCTGCCACAAGAACTGATCGACAAGGCTGTAAAAGATTTCTGAAATAAGGCGACTGGAGGCTGGTGTTGTAGCTTGGAGCTGGCGGTGAACACTTCGAACATTCGCAGGGACAATGGAATTCTGGCATCTGATCATTATTTAACTGTGTTGTAGCCGGAACATTTTTGAATGCTGAAAAATCGGTAGGTGGTCATGTTAAAAAATTTGTCACTTTGTCTTTTTTCAACAGAATCAAATTTTACTTGGCAGTTAAATGTAGCAGGTTTTAGTAAATAAATCTGTAACATTTCAAAAGTTTCAAACGTTTGCTGAGAAAACAGTGAAAAACTTTAGGGGTCCAATTTTTTCTGCCGCACCCTGTACCGGTATGTACATGGTGTTTCATAAAAAGGACCCCTTTTTGTTTTTTTCATTATTTACTCAAATTATAAGCCATTTACATGAAATTTTTATCAGTTGTAGCTGAAGAAATACTAATTCGAAATATTACAACAAAATATGGCAGTTGATTAAATATTCTTTGCTAGTCGTGATGTAACGCTGACGTCATAATGTGTCACAGGCACAAACTTGCTAGTCTCAACTGGTGCTGTCAGTTGCTACCCTACTTCGATGGTGATTTAATCTGGTTTGCCAATGAGAAATGTTTATCGTGTCAGCACTGAGCAACATGGGGACATGAAATCAGGCGTCTTGCGATCCAAAAGCTCGGTGTGCTAGTGCACTGTCTTGCTCAAAAATGTGAAAAACCAACTATCCCCACAGACTCGTAAATTCGATCGCTTTGCACGTTTTTGTGGCTGCACCTGTAAAACTTCAAATATTTGACACCAACGAACCAGATTTTTCACCATTGAAGCAGGGTAGCAACTGGCTGCACAAATTGGGATTAGCCTGTTTGTATCTGTGACACATTATAATGTCAGCATTACATCACGACTAGCAAAGAATATTTAATCAACTGCCACGTTTTGTTAAAACATTTCGAATTAGTATTTATTCAGCTACAACTGGTAAAAATTTCATGCAAATTGCTCATAATTTGAGTGAATTATGAAATAAAAAACAAAAAGGAGTCCTTTTGATGAAACACCGTGTATTGCCTGTGAAGGCTATCCCTGAAATGACCTATGCTGTGTTGGGTGAAACGCTACACACCCACTTCTTAGCATCAACTGAAGTGCATTTTGTGGACCACAGTTCACCTGCAAGTCAAGATAAAGACCTTCTAACATTTCCCAAGTTTCGAGAGCTTACATAGCTAAAAACTTTTTTTTCACTTTTCCCATATTTGACCAATTTTGAAATTGAACTATCGAGTCGCCAACTAAAAACTGATAATTAGACTACAGTACTGTTTTAACTAAACTATTATTCTAACTAAACCATTGATCTAAATAAAATAATATTAATGAAACGACCAATTAAACTATGGTACTCATATTAGTTAAGTAGTAATAATTTTTAGTTAACTTTTAACTACTTACTTTTACCATCTTTCTCCAAGTCTCTCTCTGAGGAACTGTGGTGAAAATCAGCGGAATGGGAAAGCCCAAAGTGGCTGCCATGATCAAACGGTTGTGAAAATTTCTTCTTTGCGCGAACTGCAGGCACAGGATGGTTCATTTTATGACCTCCTTTATCTGCAATGGACTGCTCTGCTAATAACACAGTAACACACGGTATTTCAGTGCCACTGTGGCCTGAGAGAAAAGGGAAAGGAAGAGGGGAAATGATCCCCAGCAAAAAAAATTTTGAGCTATTGAAAATTGTCACAAAATCTTCTTGTCAGCAAATTTTGGCCCAAAAATGCTAAATTTGAGCCTAAAAACCACAATTTTGTGGCAAATTTACACTCACAGTCTGCTTTGTTGCAAATTTGGAACTTCCTGACTGCCGCCAACTTTTCTAACGCACGACGTCGCTGCAGTAGCATTTCATCAATAGGTGGCAAATGCACATTCACAGTGACAGACCAGCAATACAGCAAACGACCAAAAAAATAATAATTAATAATTTTTGGAGCAGCTAGATAAAATCAAAAGAGTTCCATTTAGCCTAATTCCTAAATCTAACCTAGCCCTAAACTTAACTCTATCCCTAACTCTAACCTCAACTGTAGGCCATACATGGCCACCCCCCCTACCACATTACAGTGGAAATTAGAAATCTACTATTTACAGCGGGTGGCCAAAATTGTGTCATAACGCGATGACGATGCCAGAAAGTCGTCCAGCGCACCGCAAGTAAGATAAGTAAAATGTTAAACTTGAGTGCATCTCTAGCTGATTTATATCTATGGTCATGTAGTTTTATCTATGTAAAATGCGTTGCGTCATTCGTGACGTCATTTTAGTCGAAAATTTTGACAAATGAAACAATTGAAGTGCGATCGATATGGCAGGCAAAGAATTGACAAGGGAGCAAAAGAAAATTATTATAAAATTCAGTAATAATAATTTTAAGCAAAGATTCATTTCGAATGTTTTAAATGTAAGACAGGCTTGCGTACAGAAGTTTCTGAAGTGATGGAAATGTTGACAAAGCGTAGAAAAAGTGGCTTCAAACTGGCAGACCACCGAATCTGATTGAAGGAGCGATTGGAGAAAAATTTGTCATGTTGAAGCGCATAGAAAAAAGACATCGGCCGAAATTACAAACTATGTAAATAATGTGCTGACTCAACGATTATCACCACATACGTTACGACGTCGTTTGCATCGCTGTGGTTTAACCAAACGGAAAATTTGGAAACAAACTGTAACAAGCAGGGTGAATTAACCTCGCCATGTGTTTTCGTGTAGACATAAGCTGAGCTGGAAGGCAGATAACGGGAAATCAGTTGAATTTATAGACAAACCTCAGACAGTAATAGGACAGAATAGAAAAGTCAAGGCTACGTTTGGAGAAGGCTACACGAAGTCTGGAATCTCGAATGTCTTTATAGGCAGCAACAGCCGAAATACATCACCAGGTTCTGGAGTTGTATTTGCTATGAAAGAGTGGGTACTTTCGTACTAATCGGCAGAAATATTGACTGCCGTAACTATGTGGATGCACTCAATGCAAATTTGTGGCCAGGTGTGTGCAAACATTTTGCTGGAAAGCACTTCTTTCAGCAGGATGATAGCCCCTGTACATCTCTCAGTATTTACTCATCTGTGGAAAACAGAAAATCACATTTTGGGTTTTACGTGGTCAGCACAATCACTGGACAAAAACATTATCGAAAATGTGTGGAAAGTCATAAAATTTCATGTGCAAAAGGAAATGTCAGCTATTAACTCTCGACAGGACCCTATCAAGTCTGCTCTAACAACCTGAAGCAAAGTTCATTAAACCTCTATTCGTCAGCTTTACGCATCCATTCCACGACGATTTCATTTTGTTACTGCGCAAAAAGGATTTATAAAAAAATTCTGAAACCGCAGGTAAGTGCTTTTGTTGAAATAATGTTTACGATGTTTGAATTTAACTGGCAAAAAACGAATCAAGCGTTCACGCCGCCGCCATTATGACACACTTTTGGCCACACGCTGTAGCAAACCCTTGGATTGTTATACCTTCTGATTATGCATACATTACCTAAACCTAAAGTGCAAAACAATTTAAATATTGGCTAAGTACACTCTCTGGTAACTGACTTTGCACAAAATTAGCATGCATAATTATGCATATCCACAAAAACTGACAGAAATTAGCTTACTTGTTGAAAGAACTATGGTGGGAGTAGCACTGCTGGCATCGCTGTGATAAAACACGTCTGAATCACTTGATGCTGGACGTATTTTAGCTGACATTGAAGACACTTCAATGTTTCCAACCAATTCTCTGATCTGTCCGCGATCTTTCCGAGACGTTTCCACAGCTTTAATTCTCTTGATCACTGAACATGTATCGGTATTTCCGAACATTTGCCCCACATTTTCCAATCCACTACAATCACCACATGGTCTCTGCATGACCTCAGAGGACCCAGAATGATGCAGGACAACTTTCGGTTTTGGTAAAGGGGGTGGCGGGGCAGCTCTTGAGGGAACAAAGACTTCTGAAGCAATTGGCTTTGAGTCAACATTATTCTGAACCTCTGAAGCACGTTGCTTGCACCATTCTACTAAACTGCTGTCATGTTTATGCAGTTCAGACGGCTGACAATCTTTCTCACTAACTCTGTCACGGACAATGCCAGTGCCTCCAGTATTTACCGGCTGCATTGTTTTAGTGGAGTGAGCATCTGGACGTGTGGAATCCATCTGTATTACCACCGAGTCGTCAGTTACAGCCAGCCCATCGTAGCTAGTATTATCTGACAGCTGTCCTGGTGCCAGCTCTGGTAGTGAAGTGTCCTCACCTGTTGACATCAGAGACAAGCGAGGCTTCGGTTGCGGAAATAACTTTTGCTTGTTTGTGGAGATTTCATGATCAACACACAACTCAACTTCCGTGGACCTACCAGAAATTTTATTATCTATGTCCAAACTACGTACATGTGTATCTTCTTTGACTGCAAACTCCTTCGGTGAAAGTTGTTGATGTCTGAGAGGAAGAACATTGGAAAGTTTGGAATCGCATACTGGATCTCTGACATCAATGCCATTAACGGAAATTGCGACATCTGAGGCTGATGTACCATCCTCGATGCTAAAAACACAGAGCTCACCATTAGCTACTAAGTCACTGGCTTGTCTGCTGCTGCCTCTGTGGACACAGCAATCCGCTGCAGTGCAGATATCTTCACAAGAATTTGCTTTTACACTCTCCGCACTCCCAAGCACATCAGACACCACTGCGCAGGAGCTGCGCACACGACTCTGCTGCTGTGAGTTAATATTTGCACATTTCCCAAGTCGTTCATGAGCAGCTAGTGACTTTCTGCGAGGTAAAGGCACCGGCGCAACTTTGGAACGTGGCAGAGCCAGCGATGGTGATGACAAGTAATGTTTGACATTGACAGTGTCCACTGCTAGAATATCATGATCTGTACACATTATCACAACAAAGATGTTCAAAAGCAGCTTTTTATGGGAAAGAAAAGCATCACCTGCCATGTGGGATCACACAGTGTTACCTGCCACCTGACACAGCTGAATGTGTCCTGCATCAACCCTAGTCAGACAATCTGGTACTTGATTTACCTACTGCAAAGAGATGGAAAGCTAAGTTGACCTTAGTGTTGGTTATATACAGGGATGGTCTGTCTGACCACAGACAGTATCCAAGACCCATCCAAGCAGTCAGCACTTGATAGCCAGGAGTCAAACCCACAACCTCATGATTATAAGTCCAATGTGCTAACCATTACACTGCACAGTACTTACCACAAACACAAATTCATCAGAGCTGTCAAATTAACGTGTTAACTTATTTAAAACACATACGTAATTTTACTAAATTCTGTGTTGCAGAAGTTGCAATACTCCGTTAAACTGCGGTTACCAGTACAGAAAACTCGGATCATCTGGCTGGGTACTCATCAGCAACTGAACAAGCTAAGCACTCAAGCTTCGACTCTTCCAAACGCCACGGTCCAGTTTTCAACTGCAGTCAAAGACATGGTGTTGTACTGGACAGCCAGTTTACCTTAGCCAATCATGTTGCTGCACTCAGCCATTCCTGTTTTTTCTACAGCCGACAGCTGAAGTCAATTAAGCAGTCACTGACACCAGAGGCAATGAAGACATTAGTAGACACCAACCGAATTCACGGGAAAAAAATGCATGATTTCACGGCAGAATTTTTAAAATGTGTCAAATTTCATGGAAAATTCATGGAAAAAGTTTTGCAAATTCACGGGAAATTCACGGGCCCCACAGACGTTATTTCGAGGTGCTGCGCTATTGCAAACAAAGAAATTTCAGAACAACGAATATTTACTACACTAAGTCAAGACTAAAGACAGTCAATGTCAACTACTTAGTGCTGAAGTGCGAAACGTAGCAAACAGCACTCAAGCTTCGACTCTTCCAAACACCCGATACTGCGTCAGTTGCATTGGTTACCAATTCGACAGAATATTCTTTTCAAGACGGCCGTGTTGATGTACAAGTGTCGGCACGGTATGGCCCGTCTTACCTGTCGACATACTGCATCCCAACGTCATCACATGATGGTCGGTGTCATCTTCGCTCTGCCGTATCTGGACAACTATCTGTTCCATGCAGGACAACGAACTACGGTGATCGCAGCTTCACTGTTACTGGTCCTGTCGTGAGGAACAGTCTGCCAGCTGCATTTCGATTAGAAATGTCACTGTCCGTATTTCGTGGGCAGCTGAAAACATTCTTCATGACAGAAGCTACTGACGGCGTGTAACAGTTGACTTGGCACATTTGCTACATTTCTTTTCTTCGAACTTGCACCATATAAATTTCATTAATAATAATAATAATAATAACAGAGTACCGAGGGTAAAAAAATAATAATTTTAAAATTTGTTTTATTTTAAATGTTATTTTTTATACCCCCGGTAGTAAAGATCCCGGGGGTTAAAAACAAAAAAAGTAAAGTTAAAAACTAATCCATGGATGGCCAGAGGTCTGAACACGTGGGAAAGCTGTCGTGGAGGATGACTGCGTTAAATCGTTGCACTGTGACCAAAAGTCTCTGGAAAAGAAAGGC
>Ga0056128_1005964_pt1 | contig 15369 bp, 10 predicted proteins | sample WorMetLIZISLAND2_FD_71113 | JGI IMG/M metagenome (GOLD analysis project Ga0056128, IMG submission 71113) | Marine gutless worms symbiont microbial communities from Max Planck institute for Marine Microbiology, Germany - Olavius geniculatus... ...
GTTTAATATTGCATCCAGTTTTTACATTATATGCTGCGCATTTGCCATATTATCTCCGGTGATCTTTGGGCCGGCGCTGAGGTGATGTCTTATTATCTTCTAAAAGATCTTGTTCGCTATGCTGATCTAGATATCATCGTAGTTCTTCTAAATCGCACGAGACTATATAAGGAGTTGCAAGAGCTTGGTATTCAGGTTCATTTAGTGGACGAAAATGCTATGCCCTTTGTGGTCTCACTTATGACTATCCGGAAATTATTAAGGCACTACCGTCCCGATATTGTCCAATCGCATCGCTACAAGGAGAATATAATCGCACATTTGGCATCCCGGCCCCTTAAGGGGATTAGATTGATTGCGACCCAACATGGGCTGCCGGAGCTTCACAGCGGACTAGGGGGATTAAAATATCGGCTGGTAATGAAATACAATTTTCATATACTTTTACGCCGGTTTAAAAAAGTCATTTCAGTATCAGAAGACATTGGGAAGACTTTCGTTGAACTGTTCAATTTCCCAGAAGGCAAGATTCAGGTGATCCATAACGGGATAGCGCTGCCGGATAAGATGACGGACGGGAAAAATGACCCTTGCTTTATTGTTGGCTCCTGCGGTCGGTTTTTTCCGGTGAAGGACTATCCCTTTATGGTTCAAGTCGCTAAAGAGGCGGTTGGCAAGATAAAGCCTATCCATTTCGAAATTGCAGGTGATGGGCCCGAGATGGCAACCGTTGCGGCATTGATTGCGCGCTATGGCTTGAATGAGAATTTTAAGTTAAGAGGGCATATGGATGATATTTCGACCTTCTATCAAGGCCTGAGTTTATATTTGAACACTTCCGTCCATGAGGGTATTCCCATGAGCGTACTCGAGGCAATGGCTTATGGCATTCCCGTGATCGCCCCAAAGCAGGGGGGAATCCGTGAGATCGTGGATGATGGCGTTCAAGGATTCCTTCTGGAAAAAAGAGATCCGAAGGATTTTGCAAAGATGTGCCTTTTATTGTTTAAAGACACTGCATTGAGAAATAAAATGTCGCACGCCGCCAGGGAAAAGGTGGTTCAGGTCTTCTCTGTGAAAAAAATGACCAGGCAGTATTACGATTTGTACTTGGAGCTTGCAGGTTGACGATAAAATTGCATATATAGGCCACGAGTTTTTTTTGGGTATAAAAAATTGAACCAATGAACCAGATTGTTTTTGATATTGTTGAGTTATGAAAGTAATATTTTTCGGATCGATTATATTGATATTTTTTACTTATTGTGGCTACCCATTGTCGTTGTATCTGCTTGGATTGCGCAAGAGGCGTATGGTCGAAAAGGACACAAAAATTTTCGATATTACGATGATTATTGCAGCGTACAATGAAGAAAAAAGAATAAAGGAAAAACTGCAAAATACCCTCGAATTGGATTATCCTCAGGATAAAATGCAAATAATAGTTACATCCGACGGTTCCGTCGACAAGACCAATAAAATAGTGGCCGGTTTTCGAAACAAAGGTATTGAATTACTGACGCTCAAAGAGCGCAAAGGGAAGGAAAATTCACAAAAGGAGGCTGTTAAACTGGCTAGGGGAGAAATCCTTGTATTTACCGATGTGGCAACGCGCCTCTTACCAGGGGGATTGAAGGAAATCGTGTATAACTTCGCTGATCCTACAGTAGGTTGTGTAAGCAGTGTTGACAAGCTGATCGGACGCGACGGACAGCCAAGTGGAGAAGGGACCTATGTAAAGTATGAGATGTGGTTAAGGAAACTGGAAACCGAGGTGAACAGCCTAGTAGGATTGAGCGGGTCCTTTTTCGCAGCCCGCAAAGAGGTGTGCCGTGATTTTTCCAGTGAAATGCAGAGTGATTTCAGGACGGTATTCAACAGTATTAAATTGGGGCTGCGGGCTGTATCCGATCCTGATTCCATCGGATACTACCACGATATTTCAGATGGGAAAAAAGAGTTCGACCGAAAAGTGCGCACGGTTTTAAGAGGTCTGACCGTTTTTTTCCAAAATACTGACTTATTGAACTTTTACAAGTATGGTCTGTTCTCTTATCAATTAATTTCCCATAAGCTGCTGCGATGGCTTGTTCCGGGGTTTCTTATCATTGCTTTTATTTCCAATTTGTTTTTGGCGAGCGTGTCTATCTGGTATGCTATCATTTTTACTTGCCAGACGGGATTCTACGGTCTTGCTGCCTTCGGGCGTAGTCAGGCAGCAAAATTTGAAAATCCTCTAATTAAGGTTCCCACCTACTTTGTCACCGTGAATACAGCCATAATGATTGCCTGGTGGCGCTTCTTAAACGGGCAAAGGATTGCAATGTGGACACCATCGGAGAGGTAGACAAAAGCTTCTATCTGTGAGAATTTTCGCACTTTTACAGAACATTATTGTTGTGAAACCCATTCGCAAGAGGGGACTCGATTATAAAGAAAGTTGCCCATTTTATCGATAGTAGTGATCCTGGCGGAGCGGAAACGCTTATTATTGAAATCAGCAAAAATCTCGGTCGTTTTGGTTTTATGCCTGAAGTGTTTCATTTTGGAAACGCATGGTTAGATAAGAAATGTAATGAGCTTGCGATTCCTTCTGTAATCGTCCCAGGCCATAGATTTTACAAGTCCATTCGGACGATTCCTATCTTCGCTTTGTCCTTTTGTCGTTTTCTTAAAAAACGAAACATCAACATGCTGCATTCACACTTGTATGGCTCTATAACCGGAGCCTGCTTATCAGCTTTTTCAGGTAATATACCTCATATTGGCACTCTTCATGACAATTATACAATTGAGGAAAAAAAGATACGAATCTATTCACTCCTGTTGGCCGCTTTCCTTGGCGCTCGTTTAGTTGCTGTATCAGAAAAAATGCGGGAGTTGTTGGAAACATCCGGGAAATTTCCTAAACGCAGACTCCAAACAATACTAAACGGTGTCGATTTGCGCAAATTTGACAGGCCGATTAAGAGGGAGTTGGCTTATGAACTTAGGCTAAATTCCAATGATATTATTTTGATTTGTGTCGGAAGGCTTGTCGATATCAAGGGGCATGATATTCTTATTGAGGCTTTCAGTAGATTGAAATCTGAAAAACAATTAAAGCTGCTTATTGTCGGCGATGGACCAAATATGGATCACATTAGAGCGCTGGTTTCACAAAAGGGCTTGATAGACAACATTAAACTACTTGGGCTAAGAGATGATGTTCCCTCACTCCTCAAACTTAGTGATTGTTTTGTGCTTTCATCCCATTCCGAGGGACTTTCCTGTAGTATAATCGAAGCGATGGCATCCGGTTTACCTGCGATTGCAACCAACGTGGGAAATAATTTCGAGCTTATCGAAGATGGAAAATCGGGCTATCTTGTTCCTCCTAATGATCCGAATGTCCTGGCTCAAAGAATACAGGTTCTAATTGACGATGAAGAACGCAGGAAGGATTTCGGTGAATTATCTCTCAGACTCGCCCGGGAAAAGTTTTCTTTACAAAAAATGGTAACCCAATATGTTGAGATCTACCGGACAATGATTGGATGACATGGTCAACGTTGCCGAAGTTTCCGTCGTCCATCGATAGATATGGCGCAATAATATCTCCAACCACCGGGCTTGGGGGTTGTCAAGCGCAGATCGCCTCTGCGAGCCAATAGCCCGCCAACTGAAGCCATTGTCAATATAAAACGCTTTGTCGGCACGCTGAAAGTCAAAATATTCAAATAGGGAATTATGAACGCCGAAAAGCCGCGAGTTCTGCTGTTGTTCCCAGGGCCCAAGTATAGAATTAGGTCATTGTTTCAGGAGCGGTTGATAAACCTTTCCGAGCATTTTCAGGGTGCTCTGGTAACTATTTCCGGTAATGACGAGCGCCTGCAGATAGGCCGGTTTGAAGTTTTATTGATTGGGTCCGATGCACCCACAAGCATGAAGTCAACCGTACAGATGTTTCGAAAAACTAATGAACTGATGAGATTGTATAAAGCCCAAGGGAAACCCATAGATCTTGTCGTGGCCTATGACCCGCTGAAAATAGGTTTGATGGGTGTGTTGCTGGCCAAATTGAATAACTGCCGTTTAGCCGTTGAGGTTAACGGTGATTTTGCCTCAGATGCAAATTATCTTGACTATAAATCTGCCCTCAAAAGACGAATTAAGAAACTTGCAATGCTGTTGACTGAATGGTTTGTGTTGAGGTTTGCAACTGGTGCCAAGCTGCTTTTTGATAGACAGCTGGATCATTTTTCAAGATTAACTAGCATTCCGGTGGTTAGGGTATTTCCTGATTACGTTGATTTGTCGAATTTTAAGCCTGGAGTTCAACTAAATAAAATTCTTGTTGCTGGATTTCCTTTTAAAATTAAAGGTATTGATATTTTGATTGCAGCTTTTAAAAAAGTTGCAGTACAGTTCCCGGATTGGAAGTTGATAATACTGGGTTGGTTTCCACAGATGCAGGAACTGAACAGCCATATGGATGGGCATTCTCAAATCTTTCATCATCCGCCGGTCTATTTTGATGAAATGCCGGCGCATATGTCTACGGCATCAATTTTTATTCTGCCATCGCGAACCGAGGCTATGGGCAGAGTTCTTTTGGAAGCGGCTTCATGCGGTGTGGCCAGGATAGGTTCCAATATTGGTGGTATTCCTACAGTCATTGAGGATAAGGTCGATGGTTTACTTTTTGAATCAGAGAATGTTGAAGACCTGGCTGCTAAGTTGTCGTTGCTAATGGGTGATGAAAGATATCGAAAGAAAATTGCTGAAGCCGGATTTAAAAGAGTAGCAAATGACTTTTCCGGCGAGAAATATTTCGAACAGTGTGCTTCATTTTATCGTGATGTGATTAACTACTAGGGGGATCGTCGTCAATATATCGTGGTTTGGAAAATGATTTTTAAATGGTAGGAAAATGATCTTATAATAGGACGTTGCTGTACTCAAAGATTAATCAATTCAGTTTAGGAAAATATTGAGATATTATGAAAGTATCGATTTTTGGTCTGGGTTATGTGGGCACTGTCTGTGCGGGATGTCTGGCTGCCAGGGGCCACACTGTCGTCGGAGTGGACGTCAACAAGAGCAAAGTGGAAATGATGAATGCCGGGTTGGTTTCGATTATCGAACCTGAGGTTCAGGAACTGTTTGATGCCGGGCACCATCAGAATCTATTGTTTGCTACCAACTCCGTTGACGAAGCCATACAGGCGACAGATATTTCGCTGGTTTGCGTAGGTACGCCGAGCAAAGCGAACGGCGACTTGGATCTGACGTACATGGAGCGCGTGAGTAAAGAGATCGGCGAGGCGCTCTATAACAAGACTTCGAAACATCTTATCGTTTTTCGCAGCACTATGCTGCCCGGGACATCAGAGGAAATGCTCACCCCGATCTTGGAGGCCCGTTCCGGTAAAAAAGTGGGAGGCGGATTCGACGTTTGTTACAATCCTGAGTTCCTGCGTGAGGGGACTTCCGTTTACGATTTCAACAATCCTCCGAAAATCGTTATTGGCGAGCGTGAAACGGGTACCGGCGACGCAGTATGCGAGCTTTATTCCGGCATCGATGCCCCAATCATTCGAACTCCAATTCGTGTCGCTGAGATGGCAAAGTATTCCGACAATGCTTTTCACGCCCTGAAAGTAAGTTTCGCTAATGAGATTGGAAACCTTTGCAAGCAAATGGGGGTGGATAGTCATGACGTCATGTCGATATTCTGCGAGGACAGAAAGCTAAATCTGTCTCCAGCTTATCTCAAGCCGGGATTTGCATTCGGCGGATCATGCCTGCCCAAAGACTTACGTGCTTTGGCGTACCAGGCGAAGCGTTTTGATTTGGAAAGCCACGTGCTAAATTCAATCCTAATGAGCAACGGTGCGCAAATTCAATTAGCCATTCGGTTGATTAGCGATTTCGGCAAAAAGCGTATTGGTTTTCTTGGCATGGCGTTCAAGCCGGGGACGGATGATCTCAGAGAGAGTCCGTTGGTAAGTGTTATCGAAACATTGCTAGGCAAAGGCTACGCACTGCGCATTTATGACCGCAATGTTTCGACCAGCAGGCTGATTGGTGCAAATCGACAGTATATGGATGAGCACATTCCGCATCTGTCATCACTTCTCGTGGAGCGTATCGAGGATCTTACCGAAGCCTCGGACGTAATCGTTGTCGGATATAAGTCACCGGAATTTGCCGCGGCGCTGCAATCCCTGCGTCCGAATCAAAAGGTGATTGATCTTGTCCGACTCGCCGATGAGGTCACGACGCCTGCTCAATATGAAGGTATATGTTGGTGATTTCTGTAAAAAACGAGGCTGTCGCCCGAGGTAATTTATGAGGATTATGGTCCTTGCCTGGGACATCCCGGCGACCACCAATATGCCGGGCTCACCCCGCCTGTTCAATCTGTGCAAAGGCCTATCCCAGCGCCATAAACTTGCCTTATTTGCATTCAGTAGCAGCGGGGAGAGATATCAAAACTTTTTGGCTGATCCGATGGTCAAAGGCGTATTTGAAGAGATCGTAATTTTGCCCGGCCCACCGGTTCCAACCTGGTGGCGCAAGCAAATTCATCGATTGCATCGAGGAGTGCACTTCGCGACACGTCACCGCAGTCCTGAATATCACAAAGAGCAATGTGAGAGGATCTGCAATCGTTATGTAGAAGGCGAGTTTGACATCATCTATGCTGACGGCTTGGCTACGGCGCAGTATGTCAATGACTCCAAGCTACAATGCCCTGCCATCATCGATCTGCACGACAGCTTAACCCTTTTGAACGCGCGGATGGTGCAGGCGGAGCGAAATAGGCTGCACAAGTTGATGCTCCGTGTTGAGACCAGAAGCGTTGGTCGGTTGGAAAAAGCATTGAGCCGCAGGTTTGGTGCGATAATTACCAATTCGAAGGTCGATGAGGCTTATTTGAGGTCACTCGATCCTTCCGGGAAATTTGTCACGATTGGAAACGGCGTGGACAGTGAGTTTTTCACGCCGGGCGACAAAAGGAGTGACGTGGCGAACTTGGTCTTTACCGGGGTTATGAATTACGGCCCGAACGAAGATGCCGTGGTTTACTTTTGCGATGCTATCTTGCCCTTGATACGAGAAGCCCACCCTGAAGTTCAGTTCTGGGTGGTCGGCAAGGATCCGACGGATAAGGTGAAAGTGCTAAGCCGAAGATCAGGCGTCCACATTACGGGGGGGGGTCCCCGACGTGCGCCCCTTTTTGGACTCCGCAGGTATATTCGTGTGTCCGCTGCGCTATGGTGCCGGAGTGAAAAACAAAATTCTAGCCGCCTTGGCTATGCGCAAAGCAGTTGTGGCGACACCCCTCAGTCTTGAAGGCCTGCATCTTCGCGAGGAAAAGCATGTGATTGCTGCCGATGGGCCTGAGCATTTCGCTTCCGCCGTCATAAACCTTGTTGAAGATCCTAACAGGGTTGCCCAACTCGGTCGAAACGGGCAGACTTTCGTTAGAACCGAGTACTCCTGGAAAACGAGCGCCTGTCAACTCGAGAGCATTCTCGCCGACTTGGTTGTCCCCGCGTAGGCGAGAGACTGCATGGATTGTTCAAACGAGGTTGATTTTCAAAAGTTCAGATATTGTGAGGCAGCACATTGCGTGTATTATGGGTTGGACATAATCTTGCGTATCCCCCGGTTCGAGGCGTATTGCAGCGAAACTTTAACTTATTGCGTGAGGCGGCAAAAAAGTGTGAGGTACATGTCCTCGCATTTGACCAATTTCGTTCGCGGCCGTGTCATGTCAGTCCTGGGGATTGTGTCAAAGCGCTGTCGGAATTTTGCGCTGAAGTTGATTGGATTCCAATCTCCGACGATTACAGAAAAAACCGCTACTGGCTGAGTCTGCGGGGATTGTTCTCGAGGAATGCTTTCGATGTTAACTGGTTTGCTTCTGCGTCAATGGCAACCCGTCTTCAACGCATGTTAGCGCGCACGAGCTATGATGCTGTGCACTTTGACACACTCGGCCTTGCTCAATACCGAGGGCTGGTGAACGGCGAGGGCGTGGTCTTAAACCACCATAATATCGAGTCTTCAATGATGTTGGACCGCGCGGCGGCCGAGAAACGATTCGGTGTGAGGCAATACTGGGCGCTGGAGGCCAGAAAGCTGCGTAACGCGGAACGGCGCTACTGTCCGCAGTTTCCGTTCAATCTGGTCGTCTCCCCTGAAGACGGAGAACTGCTGACAAAGCTTGCCCCAGGTACCCGGACAAGGGTCGTTGCGAACGGCGTGGATACTGAATTTTTCTCTCCCCGGGTGGATCCCGGTGGCAGCACCCTGTTGTTCTGCGGTGGATTAGATTGGTATCCGAACGGCGAAGCGATGAGATATTTCTTTGATCGGATATGGCCATTGCTTATGAGGCGACTGCCAACGGCGCGTGTCTTGGTGGTGGGAAGAAATCCGCCGAAATGGTTGACGCAGCTTTCAGCCTCGAACCCATGCGTGGAAGTAACCGGATTTGTTGACGATGTGCGAAAATATTTTAGACAATCGGCGGTCTATTTTTGTCCGATACGGAGAGGTGGGGGCACGCGGCTCAAAATTCTTGATGCCCTTGCCATGGGCATGCCGTTGATAGGGACGACATTTGCTTGCTCTGGAATTGCGGTCGAGCATGAAAAGCACGTCCTTTTGGCAGACACGCCGGAAACTTTTGTGGATCAGATACTACGGGCCCTTGCAGATCCGGGGTTGCGTGCGAAATTGGCCGATAACGGGCGCAAACTGGTGTGCGACAAATATTCGTGGTCGGTAGTTGGCGAAAAACTCATCGGCGCATACATGGAGGTCGCTTCATCCGAGCAACGAAACCGCGCGTAAGTTGGTCTCTTAGATTGGCCGTGAATGTCAAGCTACGTAAACCATAGACTCCCGACGGTCAAACCGTATTCTCGTTATTACGACGGGGGTTGCGGACTATAGAAGAAGAGCCCCTTGGTTGGCGAGTTAGAGACTAAAAAATGGTTGCTTCATTTTTTTGCCTAAATACGACGAATGGAAAGAGGATTGCCTTCCCACAAATTGGTTAGATCAATTTCTGCAGCGGTCAGCGTGGTGGGTGTTTCCCTGGTTTTCGGCGTGATTTGGGGACCGTGGATTACCTATAACCACCTGCCTGAGCCAGCTATCGGGCAAGAGGTGGTCTCAGATGGACGAGATGTGCTCAATGATGCCTTGTTAGCAGAGCTTGGCAGTCATGAGTTGTTCCCATCTTTTGTGTGGGCGAACAATAAGCAGTTGGTGAACACGGCGGAGAAGTTACTCGTGAGGCAGATCGAACTTCCTCGATTCGCAACCGGAACCTTCACGATGCCGCTCACAGCAGAATCCATGGCATCCGGACCAAGGATGTGGCAGCTGTTTGTCCAGAGTCTGGGTATTCCTCAGGTGCTTCTCGAGGCATACGATCTTACCGGTCAGATGACCTTTCTTCAGGCCGCTGCCGAGTATCTCGTCGCCTACGATATCTTTGAAGCCTCGGGCTGGGCCTTGGACGGTTATCTCTGGAATGACAAATTCGGAAAATTGGTTCGAAACGACCACGCGGTTGCATCGCGTGTTTCTGTTCTGACCGAATTCTGGAGACATTACCGCCATAGTCCGAACTATCAGAACGATGTCGCAGAAGCCATTTTTCGTATGGTAAGCCGTGCCTCTAAACTTTTGTCGGACCCTGTGCGTTTTACGTTCGCCACTAACCATGGCGTGATGCAAAATATTGCCCTGTGTAACATTCAACTCGCTTTTCCGACACTGCCCGGCGTTGAGGATCACTGTCGACTCTCATTCAGTCGCCTTGACGAGCAATTCGCATTCTTCATTAATGATGAAGGATTTTTCCTAGAGCATTCCCCCGGATATCAGAGTTTCTCGCTTCGATTGGCTGGAATTGCATTGCGATACATTACGTTGTCGAAAATTGAAATCCCGCCATCCTGGCTCAGGAAATATCGCGCGGCGCAGAGTGTATATGCTGGTCTGCGCCGTCCGGACGGATCACTTCCGATGTTCGGCGACACAAATGGCGGTTCGGACGGCGCAGGCCCTATTGTTTTTCCGATCGATGAGCAAGGCCGTGCGGGCCGTTCCGACACGAGAGCATGGACTTCCGACAACGAGGTCCTTTTCGCTCCAATTGCGGGATACACTCTGTGGTGGGACCGGCCGGACGTTTTGGCCGACACCCGGATTTTAGCGCAAACCGCGATTAGCTGGAGCTACTTTCCGGGGATGGGACACAAGCACGCCGATGAGTTGAGTTTGTCTCTGTGGGCTCAGGGAACGTCATGGTGGCAAAACGTGGGCTACTGGCCTTACGATGCGGTCGGTAGGAAGTTTACTGAATCCTGGCAAGGATCGAACGCGCCTCATTTAGTAGGAGAGTCTGCGCAATCTTTGCGCGATACGCGCCTGCGCTACCACGGTCGCGATGCGAATTTCGCTATGATCGATCTCGAGCGGTATGGACCGGATGCTTTTCGCGCCCGCCGGCAGGTAGTGCACATCGGGCAACGGATTTGGATCGTCATTGATACTTCTTTCGGAGACAAGGAGTCCCGGACGCGAACGATATGGACGACGTCTCCGACTGTTCGGATGGTGGAAGGCACGACAAGTGGTGAATACAAATTGACAGATGAGCTGTCGGGGCGATCTTTGCTTGCCTTCTTCGCCGGCGCCGTTGGTATGGAAAGGAGGCTAGTCAAAGGCAGTCAGTCGCCCTTTGGAGGTTGGTCGGTGATTTCCGGAAAAGTTCGAGAATCATATGCGATCGTAACCGAAAGGCCCTCGGACGGTGCCTGGCAGCTTTCGTCCTGGGTTTTGAACGAAGACGATCCGGAAAGTGCTCAGACGAACGAGATTCGTTTGTCCGGACCGCCAGCGATGCAGCGTTGGAACAGCGCAGATGATTGGGAGCTGAGGTTTCCTGGCGCAAATGGTCCGGCCACGCTGAAGTATTTTGATGGACACATAACGATGCTGGCCTCCGAAGGACGTGCTTGGTCCCTGCGTCTGAGTTCCGGGCCGAATGTGTCTGAAGCAAAGGCGGTTCTTCGCTCAGCCCTTAAAGCCGCTTCCACCAAATACGGCACGTTTGACACGTCGCTGCGGTATCGTGCCAAGGTAACGTTGTTTCTATTGGCGCTCCTAATCCTTAATGCGGCTGGCTTAATAATCGTGGGTCGGATACGCCCTAACTTTCGCTTTGCCCTGGGTGCTGTTCTGATCGTCGCTTGGCTGTTAACCAGTTACTACTTCATATACTTGCGTGCCCAGCTGGTCTAATCGAATGGTATCACACAGCATTGATCAAAATCGTGAATTGAGCATTTCCTCTTCAGGCCGCGTCGGCTTTGTAGTCACGCTGATCTATCTTTGTTTCGAGTACGGTCGCCCGCAGGATTTAATCCCCGGACTCGGTGCGCTTCGCCTTGGATTAATCCTCATGGCGACGCTGATTCTGTTGCTGTTGGTCAACAATCATCGATTACGAATGGTGGCAAGCCCGCAAACCTCCCGCGTACTGCTGCTGCTGCTCTTGATGGCTCTGTATATCCCTTTTGCGGTAAACAATGGCCGGGCGTATCTCGTGACCAAGGGTTTGTTTATGCAATTGGTCGTATTCGCTTCGATCTTGACCTTTGTTGATACGTTTGACCGATATCGAATTCTAATGCGCTGTTGGATTCTATTAATGGGCTACATTGCCGTTAACGGAATCTTGGGAAGCGGTGCTGCCGGTTCGAGTTTCCTTGCAGATGAAAACGATTTCGCGCTCCTTATGAATATGATGCTGCCATTCAGCATTTTTCTGTCGTTTTATGAGAAGAATAAGAAGACGAAGCTGTTATATACCGCCTCCGCGCTGGTGTGTCTGGCGAGCATAATTGCTTCATTCTCGCGCGGCGGGTTTTTGGGTCTTGCCATCGTTGCGCTTGCCGTGTGGTTGGCGATCCCCAGGAAGGTGTTGACGCTTTTTGTCGGGATTTTTTGCGTAATCGTTCTGTTGAACGCGCCGATTCGGCATTCGGGAACTCTGGTCAAAGGGTCTACTTACTGGCAAGAGATGGCCTCGATCTTTGGTGAATCCGGGAAGGATTACAACAGGGATAGCAGATTGGAGTTGTGGAAGGCCGGGTGGTATATGTTTTTAGACCATCCCTTTGGTGTGGGGCCGGGTAACTATTCCGTGCGTCTCCCCGAATACCAGTCTGACTACTTTGGCGCCCGAAATATGTGGGGGAAGGCGGCTCATTCGCTGCTGGTTATGCTCTTGACAGAACTCGGCATTCCAGGCCTTTTGCTCTACGTGTCATTGCTCATGGCGAATGTGCGTGACATCCGTTATTTAAAAAGCTTGCAGTTGGATTCGAACGATGTCCATCGATTTGCCCACTTCCTCTCGCTGGCATTCTCGACTAGCGTGGTGGGGTTTTTTGCATCAGGAATGTTCGTATCTGTGCTCTACTATCCGCATTATTGGTATCTTACCGCTATGATCGTGGCCGGCAGGAAAATTATCGATCGAAACCTTGGTAGAGACGAGCAAGCTTGATTGTTGAAAAAGGAGAACTGTAGTAAATTGTTTGACCAATATTGATCTTAAGACTTTGCACGCCGGCATCGCTGGTCTTGAAGGCAGATATTAAACAAGCCGGATTGAGCATCAAAATGTGGGTATCCAACATTAATATCTGCCCTCGCGGATTCAAAACTCCTTTCATCTGTATGATATATAATAACGCTGTTGCACTATTTCAGACATTTTTTGGGAGCAGCCCCCCAGTTCTGGTATACAAGCAACTAAACCGTGCCCCAATGGCGCCCCCCATGGCCAAATATTCGCAGACAAAACCAAAAGATAGTTGTTCCTGCCGCACCGATGCAGCAAAGGGTGTCGGTTATGGTGTTGCGAGTATTCTCAATCCTTGCGGGGCGGCCGGCGGTGTGGCACCGCCCCCACTATCCACCGAACATCCGATCCGGGTCGTAGAGAGCACCAGATTGTCCCAATCACGATACTGCGACGACGACACGCCCTCGTTCATGTAATTTTCCAGGCGGAAGACATTGATACCATAGTCCGAGTAGGTTCCCATAAAATTAAGTTCGGTTTTGTTGGCCTCCTGAACACCGTCGATCCAGAGGGTTTGCACGCCATCTGAATTCCCCGGTGTATTTAATTTCACATAGCCCTCGACACAGCGCCAGGTATCGGCAGCAGCCGGGCCCATGATATTATCGCTGCCGTTGTCCGATCCCAGCCAATAAAGCCCGTTGAAATCATTCCATCCGTTGGTAATCACGGTATTGTTGGTGCAGACAGGCGAGCCGGCTGGATAGACACCCCCTTGGCACACGCCGCTGGCTGGATCAACGGCCAGCAAATTTTCAGGCGTTCCTGCGCCCCACCAATGTGAAATCATGGCTTGCGTCCAATTCGATGATACAAAAGAGGTTGCCCTGGTGAATTTCATACCTTTCCCAGGTTGCCAACCGGGCTGGGTCTTGATGAAGGCTCTCCAATAAAGTTCCTGATATTTGGTATTATCAGCAGGATCTATCTTTGGAGAGACTGGAGATTTTCCAAAACTTACCGTAAAGTCACCGCCATTGGCGGTTGACCCGGGCGCTGCAGGGAAGGTCGCGCGCAGGGAATAGGTGCCGGTGTACCCTTGACCCGAGCTTCTCACCAAGGTCGTTCCCCAGCCATTGTGATCTACATGGAGGCTTGATTTGTCCGTTTCAAAATCATCACACCAAATCCATTCAGGATGTACGGTTTTCCAGTTCGACTCGCATTCTCTGCCGCCGGATCCCCCCACGGTGACAGTCGCATTCTTATTAGTTGCTCCTCCAGGACCGACGCAGGAGAGGGTGTAGGTAGTGGTGGTACCGGGCGAAACGGATTGATTGCCTCCGCTGGTTGATTTGCTACCGGTAAAGGTTCCGCCACTCGCGGTACAACTCGTTGCATTAGTGACACTGCCCCAGGCAAGGGTGCTTGATTCTCCGCCGGTGATTGAGTTTGGGTTTGCGGAGAACGTGAAACTGGGAGCAGGTGTGCCGCCGGAGTAAATTGAGTTATAAACATCATCGGTAGAAACATCATCTATATAGATTGTTCCACCATCTGAGGGTGTGCCGTTGAGTTGCCAATAGGGATATACCATCCAACTACCCCATAAATCCTTAAAATAGTTACCTGTTTCATCATGGAGCTTGTAGTTATTGTTTTGTCCGACAGATACCCCATCCACCCATGCTTCGAACTCTGCATCACAGTTAGTTCCCGCGGTGCAATCAGCATTGGTATTCGGTTTTATTTTTACAATGTATTCGTGCCAGGCGCCATCGTCTATGTTCCTAAAATCGTAACGGATAAACAAATTACTGTCTGTATTGGTTGCCCCATTATTTAAAAGACAGCCACCGCCAGGCTGTTGGTGAGCCTCACCACATTCCCCGATGAGAAATCCATACGACATTATATAGCCGGTATAGCCTCTCGGATAAGAAACCCCGCCAACTCGGCTTGACTTGACTTTTGCAGTGCCGGATCCCCAACTGAACCCGGGCTCAATCCTCATCCACCAGCGGTAATATAATGCTGTGCTTCCGACAAAATTCCATGGATAAGTAGGTTTCGGTCCTATCAAATCTGCACCCGAAGGACCGTTACCATTGTCGTCGCCTCTGACATTTATTCGCATGGAACAGGAGCCGGAATGTGAAACAGTACAATCTTGGACAGTATTTGATTTAAACTGAACCTCATATTGGGCTGTGCCATTAATCCCCCAGCTAGGCCGAAGATCCTCTACCCCCCAGTTGAAGTAATTGGTCGCCAGCGCCTTCTGCGGGGATAAGAGAAACAAGCATACGAAAAAAGAGGTAAGGAGTCCTCCGTGATACAAGCATCGTTTCATACCCGAGTGGGCTTTCTTGCTGTAACAAGAGTTAGTTGGTTCCCCTTCTTGTTTTTGAGCGATCATACTATTGCCTCCTTGGACGCGAAATAAAAAATGTAGCAATTATCGACAAAGGGCTTTAGGGCAAAATGGATTGCCTTTGTCGAGTTAATTTCATTTTTTTCTGACTTAGGCAGTTTCCTGCGGTGAAACTGATCAATAATCAAAATTGATTGGAGCACTAAACATCGCTAATATCAGCATCAATTATCGACAATGTAGAGCAAAAAAGATGCCAGCCAGGAATGGAATCGTATAATCCTACAAAAAATTTGGCACACCACCAAACAAAGGAGTTTTAGCAAAGATGACAAAGACATATAAAATGATGAATTACCGGTTTGCGTCGCAGCATCTGGGCAAGCTG
>Ga0056128_1005965_pt1 | contig 15368 bp, 11 predicted proteins | sample WorMetLIZISLAND2_FD_71113 | JGI IMG/M metagenome (GOLD analysis project Ga0056128, IMG submission 71113) | Marine gutless worms symbiont microbial communities from Max Planck institute for Marine Microbiology, Germany - Olavius geniculatus... ...
ATTTGCGATTTTTGGCCAATAAGTCGCTGTATCTCAGTAACGGTGCGAGATAGGGCTTAGGTTACTATTAATCACTAATAGGAAGTCGTACACTGGCTCTCGATTGGCGCCGAATTCGATGACCTTGGATGACCTTAAACGCCAAAATAGGGGGTTTTATTGATTTTTTGGCGATTTCGGGCTGCGACACAAGTCTTATATCATTCACGAGGTGGTGCCACGGAACTATCGTTATGTGATCCAGATAGAGAATTTGGTATTTGTATATTAACTTAGCGTGAACACCCCAATTTTCAGCTAAACTACTGAACCGAAAATACTGTAGGCTTTCACGCATTTCGTGAGCATTAGCTCAAATTTCTTGTTTAAATTACTAAGCCTAAGTGGATGATCTGTCACAGACTGAACCTTTGCCTGCCTGATATCTTCATACACAGCAGTTTTATAACAGCAATTCTGAGATTCTCAAAAGGAGGTAGCCGTGTTACATAGTAACTTACGTATTTGAAAATTTCTGTCAGCATTCTTACGTAGTGTTACTTCATTCAGAAATTGTGGTTTACTGTGTGTAAGTTGAACGTTGATTAAAAGTACTGTCGTAGAAGTATTGTTAAGTGGAAAAGGTTCAGTACTCAAAAGAAATCGTGATTCTATTATTTACATAACAAGCAAGTTCAGTTAACAAACTGTCGTTTATGGAGAAGAACAATTAATAATCACCTGCTACAACTACTGTACAATGCACATTATTGCTGTAAGCACAGTCATAATTTCAATCTTCATTTATTTCGTTCAAGTTGGATATAAAAGTGACAATATATAAACAGATATGAACGGGAAGGCAGGAAGTGGAACTAAACGCGCACTGACTGCAGCCGTCACGAATGATGTCACGATGACGGTGTGACATTATGTATGATAAGTAGAAAAAGTACAGAAAGATGTGACACCTCTGCATGGAAGTTGAGAACATAGGCCTAAAACAAGAACCTGCGCCTAAATCTCAAAAGAACTGAGTTTTAAATGATCAACACTTAATAGACTTCGAGAAATCTACTCGCTTAATGCTGCGACGAAGCTTGTAAAGGGTCCTAAGATCAGCACAGCTCTTTCTCAAATCTTCTAATCTGTCACATTTCACCGCTGTGTGCTTCGGGAACTTGTCTGTGTATTTGGCCTCTTGATTTGTAGCAGTGGCGTAGCCGGAAAAATTTGTTCAAGGTGTGTAACGTGGTGAGCGTGGTAGGAAAATGGCGTGGTCTTAGCCGATAGATTCGATCTTGGGAACGTCGTTAGCCGAAACTGTTTTGGTGCGCGTGACAATGCAGTGAGAACACCAGACTGCGCGCCGACGTAGATTATAATATTCGGCTTTGTCCGGCGATGTGTCGCTTGTCTGTCGTCGTCGTCTGTAACGGACGTATTGTGGCTAAACGGTAGATCGTAGGAGAAAACTTCTTACACGAATAATTAGTCCTGTGTCTTAAACCTAGGCATGCAAAATTTCAGCGATCTAGTGCAGAGAGACGGTTTTCAAATTCGTGGTTGATTGGAAGGAGAGGTAGGAAAAATGTGCATTTTTAACGGAAAACTGGCCATATCTCGGAAACGGTGAGAGATACGACCAAGGCTACTATTAATCACTAATAGGAAGTGGCATATGGCTTTCAAATGAGATAAAAAAAATCATTGATCTTGGATGTCCTTGAAGATCACTACTCCAACAGGAACCGAACAATATAGGTTGTTGCGCGTCTTCCCTAGCTACATCTGGGCTTTTTTGCTGGGCATGGTTAAACCCATGGGTTTGACCATTTTCCCTGACTGCACTACGTCACTGTAGTCTCGATTTGCGAGTTCCAGACCTGACCGTTACAGTTTATGGAATAAGTCCTAATATTACTGTATGTGAAACTGGTCATGCAAGTTATCCATTCCTAGACCTGGCACGGCCTGCAGGTCAACCGGTCTGTCACTGTGCACTTTGCACTTGAAGATCTGGGAAGCACTGCTCTATTTGCTACGCCACTGATAGTAACGCATACAGCTAAAGAGTTGTTCGACGTAATCACAATAACGAGTGTAGTTTGTAGATAAACCCCGGTGCGGAACGGTCACACGTGATGGCTCGTTGGTTCCAGCGCAATCCTCGTGGACATTGTCTAATGAAAGCTCGTCCAGTTGCACTGCACTGAATGTACTTGGACGAGCTGGTCGGGTGAGGTCGGTAGAACGGTGGACTACCGCGGCGACAAGGGTTGCTTTTGCGTATGCCGTGGACCGGCTGCTGCTGCTGGTGGTGACGATGACCTAGAATCAGCTGGTGGTGGTGAGGTGGCGATGCTGGGTATGACCCAGTGGACGTGTGGTTACGACGTGGTGGTCGTGGTTGGACTTGCGGTCGGTCATGAGAACCTGCCGGGTTAACGCACGCCTGTGCCTGTTGAGACCAGACCGTCGCATGCACAGCGATACAGCGACGCACCACGATTGATCTGCAACACGGCGTCATCGTTGTCATCGTTCTATTTTCTCTGTAAAAACTTACCAATCATAGTTTGCAACAATATAATTTAGAGCAAGAATTATCAGGCTCGTCAGAGCATTATGGCAACCTTAGAAAAGTTGTTTTTAAAGTCCGGTAATTACGGCCTTCCGGAACCACCAAAACTGCTTTCGAATAATACTTACCGTTCTTAGATCCCCAGAACATTTTCAGAGTTAGGAGATTTACATAGTTATTTTTCAGAAACCAAATGCTTTGCCGTGGTGGAAATCTAACGCTGTAGTTTGACTATGTTTTAATGACTTTTTTGTTATTAAATTATTTTTGCGTTTTTCCGTTGGTCGGCTGAGCTTGGTGATCGAGTTGCACCCCTTTCCTTTCTCCTTTCCGACCGAGCGAAGCGGACATAACCACAACACACTGGTAGTTTCGCCTCCCTATAGGCAGGTCATAATGCACATCTTAACAGTTTTAACCGAATTAATTACTGAAAAGATTCGTCGTTACAGTTACAGACCTTTCATTTGGAACACACTCGAGGTACTTGGAGGGGTCGTCGGGGTGTGGGTGAAACCTCAGACGGGACAGCGTTCCACGTTCATCGACGACGCAAGGGTTGATGGTCAGCCTGGCCACTAGCTCACCCGCGCTCTCTGACGGTCGAAACACTGACGACGGCGGTCCGCTGACGGACGTCAACAACGAGTACGGATCAACCGCAGCTGTCAAGAACTGATGTTGCCCTGACGTCTGCTGATTACCGGCAGCGGTCTGTGGCTTAACCGGTGGTACAGGTCTGGGCGTTGAAGTGTCTTCGATTCCTCTGAGTGGTGGGTGGTTGGCTGCGTTGAGCGGTCCAACGAGTTGTGGCGGTGACTGACTCTGGCCGCTGAAGTCGGTGCAGCCGTTCGCCTGCGAGTTCCAGACCATGGCGCCGGGGCACTGCATCAGATAGGAGCCGTCATCGGGCGAGCTACAGTGCACGTAGACATAGCTGTCGACGGCGACGATGTACGACGACGGCTCATCGTACGATAGGCCCGTTGACGCACGACTACACGGATTCCAGTCTACGATACCTGATCCACAGTTTCACAGTCGTGATGTAGTAGGCGAGGAAACGTGCAGTTAATATGCCAGAATTATTTTACGATCTTGTTTACATGAAATTATGCTCTAAATATTTTTATTAACGTTTTTCTTTTATTCAGCGTATTCTATTCAACGTATTTTATGCGGAGTCTTTCACATGTTCACATGTTGACGGTTAGGCTATAGGCCCTGCGTGCTCGATCTTTTGCGGGCCTTTGGCACTGAACTTGAAAACTAATGGAAAAGCAGATGGCCACACCAGTCCAACGTAGTTTGACTATTTTTATAGGCTATCAAAGTATCCTAAGTTTTATTTAACATCTACAAAGCAGATCAAAAAGTAAGCTTAGTCCACAGAAAGTCTATAAGAAACATTGCTATTAACCGTTCTTATTTTTTATGCAACGTTAATTACCTGCAACCGCCGACACGATGAAACAGAAAGTATAAAATCCGAACACAACGTGGGTGATCATAGTATAGACAAACTGTAGTCAAACTGACCGCGAGGAAATCATTCGAGTATGCTCCAGCGTTTGCCGCCAGTTTTTATACGCACGGGCGGATAGCGACAAGCAGGTGACGGCCGATCAACTGTGTGTTGTGGAATTCACGCCGCTGCTCGTCATAAAAGCGCAAATGGGTGGCAGCTAATCGAGCACATGTCATCGAAACACGGCAGCTATCATTTGATGTCACTGACAGTCATTAGTCCTGTACCCCGGTCCACGGTCAGTCGCCCGGTCAGCTGCAGCAGCTGCACACCTGGACAGGTGCCAGACTCAGCCACCATCACTCTATCGCAGTAGCCTATCAAAGCTGTGTTGTTTTCGTCAATGAAATAGTTTCATTTTTTTATGGAGCGACGATTCTGTTTGTTTTCAATTTGAAACAGTCTACATCACTAGCGTAACAATAGGGGGCACTGAGACCACGAATGACGATCATCTAGTGTTCGCGACTTTAAGCTAGATTGTATTGTCGATCCTATTTAGCTGTCAATGACTTTTAAATTTTTGTCGTTTATCTTAAATTATGTAATCACTACAGTTTGATTTACAATTCTCAAACACACGAGGTGACGAGTAGGCTACCGGTAGTCACGTTGTGGGACATTTGTTTTTACTGCAATAACATTTATCACTTTGATTTGCTTAATATGGTGCAAAAGATGTGGTCAGCACTCAGCACAATCACGAATCTTGGACCGCAGCACTCATAGAGGGCCTTACACTTAAAATTTACTTGACAAGTTGACGTCAAAGTTCTCCTTCGTACTTCTACTTACATTTAGCACAGCTTGAGTAATCTTATTAACATTCGGTTTTAACAAGTCGGCCTAAACATTTGACTGAGCCGACTTCTCGTTTTCGTTCGTAGCCTTGACTTGTCCAAAAATAACACTGCATGGTGACCGGTAATTGCAGTATTAGCGCAGCAGGTGTGATGGTCACTCGATGGTCACTCTGTGTGATGCGGTCGCCGACCGCTGTATAAGCGCTCGTGGCACGCGCTGCCTACGTGCGCAGGTCGCTAATCGACTGTTTGACTGACCTCACGCGTCGACCGATTATAAACAGCGCCGCATTAATTGCACGCCACAAATCAATCATACAGTTTATTGTCGACTGCTTAGTACAAGACAGAATCTTCGACACGATTTTATATATACAGGGTGCGGCAAAAAGTATCTCCCAGAGTTGTCTGCCATTTTTCGAGCAACTGCTTGGAATTATGACGCGAAATTTTATACACTCATTACCCGTTTATACCTGCACATGTGGACTAAGCGACATTTGATATTTTGTTTTTGTTTTTGCAAAGATACCGAATTTTTTTGTAAGACGACGTCGTGATTTTGCACGTTCAACACTTTAGTGCTGTAACGAGTTACGCCAATCGAAAAAAGCTGGGTGCATCTTGTTGCTCGTGATGTCAAAGTGTCATAAACTTCACAGAAGTCTGAAAAGCCTTTTATTTTAATTTGCTATCATATTCATCGACAATTTCTCACTAAAACTGAAATTCGTTGCAAAGCTTAAGCAAGCACTGCAAGTGATCTGAGACAACTTGCCATCAACAAGGTTGTTAAAAACTTTACTAAGAGAATAAATGCATGTGTGAAAGCCGGCGATGGACATGTCAAGTTCTCAAAGTCACTGCCAAATTGTTTGTTATGTTGTTCGAATAATAATGTGTTTGTATGAGGCGCAAACATGGTGCGTCGTTCGTTCTGCACACATTCCACTGCTTGTGAACGTGAGAAATGGCAATGTGGTTACGCGAAAAATCTAGTAATGTTGTCGTAGTTGAAGATAATAACATGCCTTTTGGCATTTTTACTAGACTATAAACACGTAACAAGTGTGTAAAATTTGGCGACAAAATTCCAAGCAGTTGCTCAGAAAATGGCAAACAACTTTAGGGGATACTTTTTTATGCCGCACCCTGTATATTATATGACCAGGCAATATTACCCATTTTTAGATTATTAACAGCGACATTAATTTTGGGCCCAGCTAGGTAAGATGTAATATTGTAAGCTGGACATTTAGATTAATTTTTACAGAGCGTCAGCACAGCTTTTTAGGCGAAAGCTCGTCCTCCCGTCTGCTTAAATTACATTTACTGGTGAATTGTGTTAAAACGACGCAAGCTCAAAATGCAGCTGGCTTCACAAGTTAAAGTACAGTGGGTGAGGTCAACTTTCGCTGAGACTTTAGCCTAAGACTAAGTCTTAGACTTAGACTTAGTGGCTGAGACCTTACTCACTGTATAATATTGTTGATGTTTTCTAATCTAACATCTAAATAGTTCAGAATGCTGAATGTGATATGTGTATCAGTACACAAAAAGTTAGTAGGCCTTTGTTGACACTTTATAGCCCACGTTTTGACATAATTATCAGTCAGATGGCATTAAACAGTCGTTGTTATGAAACGCTAAGGAAGACAGTCTGTGAATGTCTTCACTGGAGCCGTTGTACGACCTCCTGAACTTGTCATTGTACCTGCATACAAACATTCACACAGATGCTCACTATACCTAGGCTAGTACGCTATGGCACTTGCTAACAATGCGTACACTTTTGTACTTTTAAACTCGGCCGACATTTGAATTGCTGTGGCGCGGCTTGGACACGTCTGGCGGCTAACAGTCAGACGAATGTGAACTGAGTGCAACTGACGTGGTTATCTGTGATCGTCACGAATCGTACGATGAGCCTAACGCAAGGAAAACAGAGTTATTTGGCAAAAGGCGAAATTGTTGTGCATCCAGTCCACCAAATGCTACAGTATGTGTTGGCCAGGTGGCAGCATAGGGCAATCTGCAATCGCATGCAATCTAGTCGACTATTGTCTCTAGTCTATACTACTAGTACTGCTACTGGTACTGCTACAGAATAGCGGACATACTGGTCCGGCGTCCAGCTGTGCGTCTCTTTCAACGTCTGGCCACCGGCAATACTAAACTGATCCTCGTCACAGTAATTCCTGCGGCGTTCCGGCTTCCTAACAAGCGACTGTCTCAGTATAGAGCCAGCTGCAGTCTGCACGTTGTTAACAGTAAACATACGTTACCTAATCATTCTGTGTATATTGATTCGTTGACGTTTTACACAAAGCAAGAAAATCCAATCTAAGGCCTATGATTATGACATTATTCGTGCAGTAGTTATAAGTCTTATACGATAGTGTGCGTGTGAAAAATCTCAAGTTTAGCGCAGTCTGATTATTAGCCTATGACAATGGAGTTAAGTTGTCTAGAAAATTTATTAAAATACGACTGATAATGATAGCAATGCATTCACGATCTCCTAAAACGACACGCGTAAAAAATAGCAATCTGAAAACAATAGAAATTCATCTACCTTAGACCCACTTATGCCTTCGCAGCGACAACCTATAAAATATTAAAAGTAAACTAACATTGCTGGATGTCTCGCAAAGCTTGATCTGACACTTCTGGTCTGCAGCCAATTTTTCCAGCTAAAATATAAAAAACAATTAATGTATCCTACTACTGTGTGCATGAAATTAATCTCACACGCCAGCAGCAGCGTCAACAACATCAACAACAACAAAATTAGCAAGTCTTGCTCAAGGCTCAGTACTGCCCGCGGGTATGTAGCGCTTGTCGTCGCTTCCGCGGGCAGTCACAGCTGTCACAGTAATAGACAATAATCATCGTCATCATTGATTTTACTGCGAAGGTTGGTTTACACAGAAAACACAAAACAAACGCATACTCTCCTAACGCAGAATACAAACTTTATAAACATCGACAAGAACACTGTAAGATCTGCAACGACTGTAAAAACTGACTGTCAGATCGAACATTTTGCAGCAACAAAGTTGATAAAACAACGTTAGGAAAACTGGAAATAACAAACAGCTCTAACCTGAACGACTTTTTCGCGCAGTCGCCTAACTTCATCAGAGAGGTCGTCCGACTTTCTTTTCTCTGACCGAAGATCGCATCGCAACGACGCCTCTTTCGATTGCGCAGCCTTTTTCACTGCGCTGCTTTCGTCTCTCAGCCTGGCGTCACATCAACAACATTAACCACAGATAAATCAGCAGAACGATTTACGTATGAAATACATACGACGTTTTACTAATCTATATTACGGTAACAGCAGGAATTTAAACATAGCTATACAAATGCCTTGATAGTGGCACTGATTATGCGTTAATATTTTCTGACGATCTTGTGACGATTGATATGTTATGCAAATGCGTAAAATTTTCGATTAAAGTCATGTCCCTATAAACCAATGCAGGATTAACCATGGCCCAGGTAACACATCTGTGCCAGGGGCCTCTGAACAGCCTCGGGGGCCTCATAATTTCATAATTTTATGCACGTATATTACGGTACCGGGAAGCTTGCAGATCCTACGCCGATCAAGCTCCAGACCTAAGTTAAATTTTTAATGTAGCTACAATGGCAAGCATCTAACAGAACGATATTTAATTTATTTCTGCAAAGAACATCAACATTTTGGTCTGTCTACGCTACTGAGCAAAGACTACTCGCTAATTGCGTCTCAGCGCATTAGTGACAGCTATTACCTAAATAACTTAATTGCTAAACAAATACGTGCACTCCTCTTTGATAAACCTACCACGGTCAGCCTGTAATAAAAATTAACAAGAAATTTGAGCTAATGCTCACAAAACGCGCGAAAGCCGCTTTAGTAGTTTAGTAGTTAAAATTAAAGTAGTTAAAATTGGGGTGTTCACGCTAAGTTAGTATAAAAATACCAAATTCTCTATCTAAATCGCATAACAATAGTTTCGCGGCGCTACCTTGTAAATGATGTAGACCTATGTCGCAGCCCGAAATCGCCAAAAAAATCCATAAAACCCCCTATTTTGGCGTTGGCACCGTTATTGAAATACAGCGACTTATTGGCCAAAAATCGCAAATTTTGCCCACCCCCTCTCATTTAGCGCCCTCGTTCCTGACACTAGAATCTTCCAGGCAGCCGACGGTAAAAAATTTGTGATTCTAGCTTGCACCGCTTTTGACTGATCCACCCGTGTGACAGACGGACAGACAGATGGACAGACGGACAGATGGACAGAATTGCAATGGCTAAGACGTGCTGAAAGCAGTAGCTGCTTTCGCGCGTAAAAATTAAATAGTTGCTAATTTTGCCAATATTAAAAATTACAGTATTTTTATCATTACTGTACTGTCGCATGATTTTGGTTTGGAAGAATTGTTACTAGCCAGTCCTCAGAAATTTAAACAACTCTAAAGGCCGGTTCACACGAGCCGTGACACGGCCCGTGAACACGAGTGCGTTTTTTCCACCCGTGTCCACGGGCCGTATACACGGGCCGGGAACACGGCTCGTTTGAACATGGCACCGGTGAATCGTGTTGAGAAAAAGCATTGTCGTGCATTGCTTTTTCTGAGCACGGCCCATGAACACGGGTCATGTGAACAGCGCACCCGTGTTTACGGCCCGTGTAGGCGGCATATCAACCAATCAGAAATTTTTTTTTTTACCGCAGCATTGCGAGTAACGTAAACGCAACGTCACCATTAGTGTTTATTGTTCAAATATTATTTTCCATTTGTGCATTTTGTATTATTGCAACTAAGCTTCATTGAAAACAAAACGTCTACTGACACGTCTCTGTGAAATACTCAGCTGTTTCAGACAACCTTTGCATCGGTATATTGCTCGTGTTTATAGCAAATAACAGTGTTTTCTTTTGTTTTATGTATGCTGTAATTGATACAAGCTTAACAAAACAATACTTTTTTCATTAAATTTGTGCATTTTGTTTGCAATGGCACCTAAAATACTATACTTAGTGTTGCAATGACACAGCTCATGCACACGGTTTGTGAACACGGTCCGTGTTCACGGGCCGTGTGAACCGGCCTTAAGCCCTCTGCGCATGCGGCACGCCAATACGAGCAGAAGGCAGAACTTGCTTGGCCACAGTGCGCTGGTGTTTGGTCGACATCTCATTCAGTCGTTCTGCGGCCTGACGTCGTGCGTTTTCAGCCGCCTGAGCACGTGTTTCGAGCTCCATCTTCTGTGTCCGCATCTCCGTTTTCAGCTGCTGCGTCTGCAACAACCGTCAAACCACACACTGTCTGCAGTAATGCCGGTAACGCTTTGTCCGGACGATGATACGGTGTTATACAACTGATGCAGCAACCGTGGCTTAACGTACTGTTTCAAACAGCTGTTATAGTGTACGAAAGGCTCAGGATGTTACTCATAAATTATAAACGGAACGGATTCTGGTGAGATTTTTTGGAGGCGCGGGACGTGATCAATTCAAGTAGACCCCATTACTGCTTATCTTTATATACACCTTATTTAGTATAATATTACAGCACTGTTGATTGTCTTTGCCACAGTATTTATTAAAATATTTATTACAATGAAACTTGCAATGGCTTAACCCTATTCCTCTAAAAAAATTTTATCGATTTCGATAACGACTTTCGGAGTAATTTCGTGGACACACGGATAAACAGACAGACAAACCTTTAGGCCACATGGCTCGCGACGCTGCTAGTGTTGTCTATAGCACAAACAGACCGACAACAGACGTAGAGATACGGAGACGCAAACAGCGACAGACACGGCTGACAATAAGGATCGCTTATAGCTTGCAACGAGCAAGCCAGTGAACAAGCAAACCAGCAAATGAACGTTCTGCCATCGGCTCAGGTAGCAAAGTGCATTGTAACAAAGCCGAGAAAAAGAACCTCTTTGGCGTGCGTTCTGCGGTCGCACTCCAGTTCGCGCTGTAAGCGCTGTACGCTAAGTTTCTGTTGTTCTAGCGACTTCTCCAGCTGCAGTCGACTGTCGCTGACTGTGACCAGATGACGATTGGCTGCCTCGATTTGCTCTTTTAGAGCCTCGTTTTCGCACTTTAACTTCGACACTTGCTGTTGATGTCTGCAGCACACAGACACCGCAAAAAACGGCAAACTGCAGTAAAAGTACAATTTAAGAAATATACATGGGCGGGTTCAAAGTCACGTTGGACAAAAACTAAAACAAATTCAAACCTTCGACCCGACTTGTTTTAGGTAACGTGTTATAGCTAAAAAAATCACCATATTGCAGGCCTTGTGGCGAAGAAGAGACACTTCGAAAATGAATTCCTAACTTTGAAAAGCATCGTGCAGACTTTGGTATATCGCATACCGTCACGTACATCCACTCGTCGATCTTTATATAGGTTATCTACATATCAAATTTCACTCGAATCGGAAATGTGTAGATAAATGCAAATTCCAGTACTAGCAAACCAAATTAAAACACAAGCCAACCCTTTCCTTTTATTTTAATCACTGCATAAACTTACATGAAAATAGCGAGACTTAATTATTGTGACACAGTGACATTACTAGGCCTATTCGGTTCATCTAACTATTCATTTCTTTCTGGCCTCTAGTTTCCACGTATATGTAGGCCTATGTAGTAGCAGTTTGAAACACTACAATGAAATAGACAAGTAGCCTATATCTGTCGAGTGCCGATATGATGTATATTGTACATTACATATTTTCCGTTTTTGTTCAGACATGCGCCAAATTGACCCTACCATAACCAAAGCTGTAAACTGGCAAACCGACTACTCCTACTGTGGGGAACGTTCACATCAATTTTTTGCTTTTCTTCGCGTTTCTGTTTACGGGTCAATGGCGGTTCACGGCGTCATCGTGGGTTAACAAAGTAGGAGGAAGAGGGAGTTGCATTCTTCTGCTTGACAGCTGCAAATTTCGGACAAAAGATACTGTGTCTGCTCAAATTTTTAATATGTCCTTTAATTGTCCCAACATGGGGCTTTTCAGTATTAGCATTTGCATTTATGGAAAACAATTTTCTGACAGCCCAAAATTTAGAGGGTGGGGGCAATTGCTTCCCTGCCCATTCCCTCTACCACGATGCCACTGAGTGCGGCCTAATAGGACGGCGGCATGCTGATTTCTTGATGTAGTTTTACCACTGTGTGACATAACTTACAGCAGGTCGTTGCGAGCAATCTGGTTGAGGGCGGAGTCGCGTTTAGTGAGTGCGTCGTCGCGTTCTCGTTCGGCCGTCTGGGCTCGTCTGTGCAGCTGCTCGACGGCTGTTGAGCTCGACGTCGTCTGGTTAGACTGTTCGCCGGCACTCGCTGACGCTGTCGCCGCGGCACTCTCAGCGTACAACTTGTCCAGTTCCTTCTCAATCGCTGTTTTCTCTCGCACCGTTTTCTCCAACACCGCCTGCTTCTCCGCTACCGTCTCCATTCAAACATGCCCAGTCCCGACGTAATATGCAGCCGTCCGCCTAGCTATCATAGCATACCTAGGTCCCTTAACTCTAGCTTCGACCTTTCAGCTGAAAATTGGCACACAGGTTGCTCTTAAGCTAAAAACGTTCGCTCTAATTTCGGTTTTTCGACGGTTTTGTCATCGAGTTAAAAGCCAGATCAAGACAGACAGGCGGACGAATGAATGGACAGACGGACGGCAATTTACCTAATGTGGTTTATTAGGACGGCCGCATCATTAAGCAACAAAAAATTCAGATAAGTTGTCTTTGTCTTATTCATTTCTTTATGTGAGTTAAAGTTGTTCCCATTAGAAATAATAAATTTGAATAATCTTTAGTAAGGGATTGTCCGGCTTATTCGTCATACAAAACAGAGTAAAAAAACCGAAACAAAACAAAAGCGACATGCACTAAAATTAAAAAGAATGCAGTAATCTCTGGCACTTTAACTCATTTATTGTGAGTTTGTGCAGTTTTTTTATTATTAAAACTTATTTATTTACTTAATAGTAAAGCCACTTTAAACAGATTACTTAGACAGACTCGTGTTACCACTTCCAGCGCACGAATCTCCGTCATCAGTCCGCATAGGTTTTCGTTGCATTTTTTCTTCACATTGTCAACCTGGACAATATTCATGGACTATTATTGATTACTTGCATGATTAGCTGCTGGTTGCTGATTGGTACATATGCGGGATCGTGCGTAGCTAGTCTATTAGACGTTGTAGTTCATTGTGTAGTCTGGTGTTGTGTTTTGTTGTTTCTTTCTTTCTATGTCTTTTTTCACATAAGCCAAACAGCCTAAATTAAATTTCATTGATTGATTTATAAATAATCGAAAAAGTACATTCAGAAAACACTGAATTACAACATTGACTATTGACAAATACTGCTTATATGCCGTTTTTCTGTTTCAAAAAAACGATACATCGATAAAAAATACGACATGCACAAATATACTTTTTACTTAACGATTAAAGAAATTATAATACACTTTGCCGTTACGATATTTTTATCTCTTCGATCTAAAGACTAATAAAATTTTAATCTTCTCTAAAACTGAAAATGAAAGTATAAGTAAGAAATTGTATTAAACTACTGCAAAACTAAGCATCACATCAACAATTAAAACAAATACGATACTTTGAAAGTGTCCCAAGTTTGGCGATTTAGCTAAAGGTTAGGCCGCAGCACTGCTCTTTAGTTTTATTTTTTTAAATTAAGGTTTATACCTCCGTCTTAGTCCTTTGTCCGGCTTCGTCCAGCAAGCTTTTAATAGCAGTTTGCAGCCTCTCAACTTCTTTCTGCGTTGCTTTTTCACGCATGACGGTCTGTACAAATCGCCTGGCAGTCTCCAAAACTGTTATAGTTTCAGTGCTACAGTGGAATAAATTTGTAAGCTAGAGTTGTTTATTCATTTATTTTTATCTATTTATTCATTTACTTTGGACACATCTGTGTCTGTGTCTGTGCAACAACGAACACTTTCATCATTATAAAAGTACAGACTTCGCAAGCATTTCAGACAATTGGTCTAAATATTATCACACTGGAGTAACTTCTCATGATGCCATGAACCGTGATACACATCTTCAGCCGTCCAGCTGTTTTACATACTTCTTCCTTGTCTAGTTGTGCTTCGTCGGCGAGTTGCAGTGTGTCGCGAACGCGTTGGATGGCGTCTTGTTCTCGTCGCTCACAGTCAGCGATGAGTTGATGTTGGTCGTCCAGACGACGCTCCAGGATGCAGTTCTCATTCTCTAGACGCTGGCAGTCGCTCTCACATGTCACCAGCCTACACAACCGACGTCAGACCGTCCACCAACTTAGCCTCCTTTTTATGATCCACCTGTCAGTAGTTTGGTGATGCTGTTAACGCAAAAAAGGTAAAGGTAAAGGTCGTCAATTTGTATCGTCGCAAACACGCTTCTAATGCGCTTTCGTCACTAACCAGAGCCGCCTGCCGCACGGCAACGTGTACAAACGGCAAATTTTTTTGGCACTCTCCTCACAGCAAGTAGCTTTGAGCCTTTGTCGTAAATCTGCCTTCTTGCGCGATAGGCCTGTATGTGACTTTTACCTCCGCCAAGGAGGTATTGTTTTTGCCGGTTTTTGTTTGTTTGTTTGTTTGTCTTGCTGTCTGTGAGTCGGCAAGATAACTCGAAAAGTTATGGACGGATCTTTCTGAAATTTTGAGTATATGTCAGGCATGACACAAACTACCAGTTATTCAATTTTGGGTATGATCCGACAGGAATCCTGGATTCTGGATCACTTTGAAATTTTCGTTACCATTGCGTTAAAGAGGGCATAAGGGAACCGCTGGCAAAGCGAAGATGGTGACGCCACCTGGCGAATAGCTTTGCCTTAGCGGAGGTACCTGCGGGTTATGACTGCTTTCTAGATTATCTATAAATTTTCTACAAAAGAAAGTAAGCCACTTTTCAGATGTTTGCGAAAGTTCTGTCCACGCGCAGAAAACACTGGACGGTGCTAGTCACTCTGCATGTAGCAGGGTTTGGTTATAGGGGTTAGGCTTAATAATGTTTTATTCAGATTTCAAGACAACTAGGCCTACCAATGCAGTTCGCCTGTCTTGTCTCGTAAAAACTGCTCACGTGCTACGTGCTATTTTGTTCACACTTGGCGGCGTTGACGACTGCAGTGATGATGACGATGATGATATATCACCAACAATTTTCCAATACCGGTGCAATAAAATAAATGTTGATAAAATTGATGTCGCGTGTTTTTTACGCGCGAAAGCAGAATGCTTCGCGCGTCTTTGCCATCGTCTGGGCGTCTGTCCGTCTGTCTGTCTGTCCGTCTGTCTGTCTGTCTGTCACACTCGTAAATTGTATCAACACGGTGCAAGCTAGGATTACGAAATCTTCACTGTGGGCTGCCCCAAGGTCTCTAGTTTATCGTGACAAAATTTCGTGCCACTGGGTGCAGAGGTTCCCCT
>Ga0056128_1005967_pt1 | contig 15365 bp, 12 predicted proteins | sample WorMetLIZISLAND2_FD_71113 | JGI IMG/M metagenome (GOLD analysis project Ga0056128, IMG submission 71113) | Marine gutless worms symbiont microbial communities from Max Planck institute for Marine Microbiology, Germany - Olavius geniculatus... ...
ATAGTAACCTAGGCCTTATCTCGCACCGTTACTGAGATACAACGAGTTATAGGCCAAAAATCGCAAATTTTGACCACCCCCCTCTCATTTAGCGACCTCGCTCGGGGTGACCCCTTTCGAATTTATGAAAAAGCTTTACGGTTTCTGAAACTAGAGTCTTCCGGGCAGCCTACGGTGAAAATTTGGTAATTCTATCTTGCACCGTTTTTGCCTGATCCACCCGTGTGACGGACAGACAGACGGACGGACGGACAGAATTGCGATGGCTAAGACGCGCTGAAAGCAGTAGCTGCTTTCGCGCGTAAAAACGGATGATGCATTAAATAGAACGTTTAACTTAGACTATGTCAAAGCATTATTGGTTGCCCATGCATGACAATGGCACGTAGCCTACCAGGTTGCGTGGGGTCGTCGCTGCAGTCAGAGCGGATGATCGGATGCAGTGATGGGACTCTCCGGCTGCGCAATGACTGGCGATGTTGTCGTCATCAAGACTTGCAGTCAGTCGCTGCGTTACAGCAGTCTGACGTGTTGTTGACGTTTCTATCGGACTGAGATCTGGTCGCCAGCTCTGCCGCCAGGTGTCGCTCTCTTCGCCCTCGTCCTCCATGAACGCTCGATCCAGACACGAGCTTGACCCCGTTGACCTTGACTCGCTGTCGGTCGTTGGTGACGTCATTGTGACGTCGTCGGCGACTCGCACCGAGCAGCGACTCCGCCGAACCGTCAACTGTCGACTGAGCTCCAACACGCGACGTCGAGTGGTCATGCGACTGCGTGACGTCACGTTCACGTGACCACGTCGCGCCTGACGACGTCGACACCCGACTGCCGCAGTCGTCACACCGTCTCGCCTCTCAGTCCAATTACCGATACGTCCGTCTACCCGCGTGGGGTCTATCGACGTCTGCTCCGAGTGACGTGAGAATTCCCACTCTGAACCGCAGCTGAACGAAGTCGTCGACGCTTCTAAGTTACAGAGTCTATCGGCGTCCTCAGCGGTCCGTTGTACTAAACGCTTTTCACTGCTGGCGCCGCTGACGTCAGTCGAACGACCACCATGAAGGTACGTGACATGTGCGTCGAGACCACCTACGAAGTGTTCGTTAGCTCTTCGCCGACGACGGCAGTGATGACAACACGTGCACGTCACGCTACCACCGCGTGACGTTTCATCGGAGCTCTGCTGCCGATTCCTGTACAGCAAATACAGCAAGCTACAGTAAAAACTCGACTACAAATCGACGAATTCCATTTCAACCCAGGCCACAAATCTGGCTTTCCGTGACAGGAAAAAAGGGAGTTTGTTTCATGCAAAAAAACATTTCCTTTTTTGCTATAAACTTCAGAAAGAGGCACGGTTTGTTTTGCTGAAATGATAGTCCGTGTTCTAACTTTGTGTTGGAAATAGACGGACAAATTTAACACAATTTGAAAGCTGTTGTTGTTGTTGTTACGACAAGCCTGTCAAGGTGCCTACATGGGAAAGGCAAATGCCCCGTAGTCCGAAGAGGGGAAAAATTTCACCAGGTTCTCACTGTCTTGGAACATATCTCTGATGTCAGTGGAGTCATAAAGTACCGATGGCTTTCTGCTGCCCACAAGAGAAGCAAATGTTCAGCTGTCTCTTTCCCATTTCGACAGTGAGGACTGGACACATTGGGAACGTAATCTGTCCATTAACGCATTAAAATAAGTGCCACAATATGTAACAAGTTAAAAGCAAGGTAAAACTCCCAGTAGTCTGCATCGGTCTCTCGTGGCCTTGCGACTTACCCATGCGGTGCTCATCCTTGTTACTTAAGTATAAATTGAGCCAGCAGTAAGCCTAGTATATAGGCTTAATGATAAACGTCAGATCCCATCTGCCTGCCGTTACCTGCGGCTTTTACGCTAATGCCAAATTAGTGCCCGGTAATGGAGTAAAGTGTGCAAAAAACTCGTTAATTCGTTACCTGGTAGCGTATGACCCGGATTGAAGATTTGAACCCACCATTTGTAAGTTGCAAGTTTGACGAACAGACCAATTCGCCACCAATTAATTTATTTTATTTATTTACGTTTGCATACGACAATAAATGTACAATAAAATCGCAAAAGGCACACCGTAGGTAACAACAGTTTTCGATATAACACATCTGACCTTTATAAAACAGAGTAATAAACTCATAACAAATTTCTGTCACTTAGTATATGGTGTGTGCAAAACTTCGATTACTTCTAAACTGCTAATCATAGATGTAGAGGACCTAATAAACGTCAACGAAAATTTTACAAAACATTAAGTATAAGTAGACATCACAAAAAATTTCAACAAGACATAGAAACGTATAGAGGCCTTGCTGGCAACTCCAACGTGCACAAACGCATTGATCTACTTGATGATATGCACGACCGACCGAAGTTGTTAAACTCACATTTTGCTGTCGACGTCTGTTGGTCGCTGACTCCATGATGTTACGGCGTTCTGATGGCACTCGCTTTGAGAGTGAGTCCTTTCAGTCTTCTGCGTCAAACCGGCTTTTTGAGGAACCGCCGTCGATTGAACTTGAGTCGGAGTCTGTGCGGTAGTGTGCTGTTCGGGGTCACGTGGTTGTACTGTGGAACAGCAGAAGACTTCAACCGAACAAGGAAATACAGAGGACCTTGGCTGTTTAACATCACGGGCCTGTAACAGCCGCAACAGAACAGGTGAAAGGTTAAAAGCTGTGTATAGCTCTTGGAAAACCCATCGCAGAGCTACGGAGCGTCACCCGACATATGAGATCAGACAGTGAATGTTACCTTCCACCTAACATAGGTGAACGTGCCCCGGTACTTGATTTATCTACCCCGGCCGAAAGGCTGCAAGGCTGAGTTGAGCTTAGTGTTAATTACACGGTGTTTCATAAAAAAACCTATTTTGTTTTCCTTATTCACTCAAATGATGATCAATTTACAGAAAATTTTAACAGTAATGTAGCTGAAGAAATACTAATTCAAAATATTTGAACAAAATATAACAGTTGATTAAATATTTTTTGCTAGTTGTGACGTAACGCTAACGTCATAATGCGTCACAGGTACAAGCTTGCTAGTCTCAACTGGTGCTGTCAGTTGCTACCCTGCTTCGATGGTGAACTTAATCTGGTTCGCTGATGAAGAATGTTTATCGTGTCAGCACTGAGCAACATGGGATCATGAAATCAGGCGTCTTGTGATTCAAAAACGCAACCATTTTGCAAGCTCGGTGTGATAGTGCACTGGCTTGCTCGAACATGTAAAAGTCCAACTACCCACAGACACGTATATGTGATTGTTTTGCATGTTTTTGTGGCTGCAACTGTAAAAATTCAAAAATTTGTAAAAAAAAACAGATTTTTTTACCATCAGAACTGGGTAGCAACTGACAGCACCAGTTAAGACTAGCAGCTTGTACCCGTGACACATTATGACGTCAGAGTTACGTCACGACTAGCAAAGAAAATTTAATTAACTGCCATATTTTGTTAAGATATTTTAAATTAGCATATCTTTATCTACAACTGGTAAAAATTTTGTGTAAATTGATCATCATTTGAGTGAATTGTGAAAGAAAAAAGGGGTCCTTTTTATGAAACACCTAAATGGTATATGCTATACTACTAAGTATTCTATGAGCTTGACTGTACGGCATAAGCGTGTTTTAAGACGTCAGTTGTTACTGAAAAATGGCAATAATAACTGAACCCGGATAGCGTCCGAGGTGTCGAGTTTCATGGCTTTTGCCCACTCACTGCGCAATTGAAGTAATGCTTCTCGACGACTGCAGTGCACTCTGTAAACAAGCTCTTCAGCTTATGTACATGCAGAATATATAAGGCGTACAGAAAACAAAAAAAATATGTTTTCGATTGTTACTAACCTCTTGTTTGACGCAGCGTCTGCTCTCGGTGTTCTTGTACTTGGAGGTCGACAAGTGCGTCGACTCTTTAGCGACGCACGTCACCACGCGACGCACGGCGTCATACCGGCAACGACGTCTTCTGACCGGCTGCAGGTGCAGTGCCACCAATACAATTACACACAGAGCATATTGTCACTTTAGCACAATTCGTCGAAATCTGTGCCGGGCTAGGCGACTGATATTTTATGTGCCTCCAAGTTTAGCAAGTATACATCTATTTAGAAAACTAAATAAGCAGATCTTTTAGGCCTTAAAACGTTCTCCAAGAATAATTTTGATTGCTACATATCAGTCACCAAGCCCTACAATTATAAAAAACGCCAGATAACACAGAATAATTGACTGTAAAATAAAAAATAAACTACCTAACACAAATCGTATAAGCATAGAGGTTAGGTGCTATATTTATTAGTTTTTACTCAAAATGTGGTAATTACAAAAAATAAAATACATTTAGTGTATGCCTACCGCTTCATTTTCTTTGTTGTTGTGACATTTCATTTCAGTAGAACTGTACTCCATTAGTAATTCTTTCAACCTGCGAATTACAACACTGGATAGTTTTATAATTCCAAACAGCATCAATGTACTGAACGAACTACATATACCTCAAACAGAAAAAGTCTTAAGTTGTATATACCAAAGTGCAGACTCATTTTCCAGACATAATGTATGCTTGATGGATAAATCAAAAAAAGCACTTTCAGTTTCGAAAACCTTTTTGCTAAAGTTTCGTTACTAATCGAAGAAACTATGCAAACTAATTCAAGCTAATACTTTTGCTTTAAAAATCTTTTGGTGACGTTAGTCTCAAAGTATCGTCACAGCAGCTCTATGACACAGCTTGCTCTGCAAGCCATGGCGAAATAAAAACGTAACTTTTCAGCTGACACTGCAAAGTAGAAGACGTGATGTAAATACGTACGTGCACATAATGCGCTTGGTCGCAATGCCGGTCGGCAGTTAGTCTTTTTGCTTCATTTCCTGCATCCGCGCTCTCTCTCTCAAGTCAGTTCAGTTGCTTTCTCCGTGCTGAAATTAAAACCCATTCTTAAAATACGCCACGGAATAAAATTAATAAAGCAATAACTTAGACCATAAATAAAAAAACGTTGACAAAAGTTCTGAAATAGTTTTATTTATCGCGAAGTCGAAAACATTGGTATTCCTGTTTTGAAATGACAAATTTCTCACAAATGTTATTGCTAAAAAGACAAATATAAATAACAGAAGATTACGTACAATCAATGATAGCGCTATTCGTAACAAAACTCATGACGAAAATGTAATGTTATAAGCTTGTGTGTCTGATCTGAATATCGGAGATAGGCTTACGTAGAGCGACGTAAGTCTAAAATAATGCTTTGTACCTGTAATTACGTAGCGCGCTCTTGCATTTCATTCACAGCTATCTGTACCTGAGTATAGCGACATTGCATTGATATGCTTGTTGCGTGTATGCTGTGTTCTACCGCAGAATCTTGTCTTACGTCTTCCGTCAACGGAAATGCTCATTATACTGCTGGTCACGTAATAATGTACGTGTAAGCCTGCCGCGTATTTCTTCGTCAGATCATTTAGTATTACACTCTTGTTGCTGTTTTATCTAGAATTTTGTTTTAGCATAATGCTGTTCATCCGTTGTCGCTTGTACACGCCAGAGCTGGGACTGGTAGTCTTATTAACTTTATGCATATACTCACTAATTATTTTATTCTTTTATTGGAGAGTTTTCGATCCCGTGCAATTTTACAATAAATAGTCTTGCTGGCCAGCAAGCAAAACGTCATTAGTCTAAACACGCTGCCTATTTCCAGTACGGTCGACTGCTGACTAGTCTTACTTTTGCCGAAAGTGTCAATGCTGGTGGATTATTTAAAACCTACAAACACGTACGGCGCAGCTTAAACGTCCGAACTCCAAACTCGACGAAGTAGCACTGCATGTGGCAGGTCATTATGCTAAGCTCTGCCATGTCCGACGTATGGCTTAGTACAGGCGGGACACGGTTAAGCTGTCCGCGTTTATAGTTAATCAGCAGCGGCACGTGCCTGTATACAATCGGTGTCACGGCCAGGCATTACACCAGAGTGAGTCGACGGCAATGAAATCAAGTACCGGCATCGCAGGTGTCGACGGCTGATATAAAGAAGATTTATGAGTCAGTGGCGATGGCAGATAGAACTGGAAGTTGAGATGTCTCGTGGGCTTTAAACGACGACACAACGGTTTTGCTTTCTTTCACTGCAAACCGCTCGTCAAGTTGTCAAGTAGAGAGAGCGAAATCTTGCAGATCTTGAGATCTTGAGAGAGGTCTTGCAGAGCAAGCTGACGTTAATGCAGGCAGAGCTGGCGACTTAGAGCCACACGTCAGCTCATTGGACTAGTCAAAGTCAAGACGTCATGATGAAATGCACCACACGCGTCGCGGCTGAGCTCCTGATTTTCACGGATTTGTTTCCATCATTCAAAACAGATTATTATTGCTTCCGAACATTCGAACGCAGTCGCGTGTAGCAAATACTGAAACCGTTACGGGGCGCAATTAAAACAGTTTCAGATCCCACGGTTCGTTCTATCATCCAGACAAAATGAAAACGAAATATTATTATTTTTAAACGCCACAATTTTACTGCTATATACAAATCAGAAGATGTAATAGACCTTATAAACACCATATAATAAAACAAAAATTTGGGAAAAGTGGATACATACTTTTGTTTTTCGCCGACATAAACTACAAAAAAGATTTGGGGACAGCATAAAGAATTGAGATCAATGATTAATACTTTAGCACGTGCAGACGTATAACAGACGTACTACAGACGGACGGACCACGCTGCAGGAACACAGTCGCTGTAGCCGTCACAGCTATTCGCTAATTTTCTGCAATATCAGTTAAGTTGTGTCGTGTTAAGGTAAAGGTAAAGTCCGGCGCTTCTTATATGAGAGATTCGTAACCAGAAAAGCTTTGTAATCTATAAAGTGGCAGCTGATTGGCAAAAGCTAATGATACCGCAGTGCTAGTGCATTATGCGGCCATCAATATTAGACAGCGTGCATGCATCAGACTATCGCTATACAGTGCCATTTTATGGAAGATAAAATGACTAACTGGTGGTAGGCAGTGAAGTTGCTTCCATAGCAATGCGACAGACTCTATTATTGCAAGCGACTGTCGCGAGCTTATTCCGGTCACGCTGCATCTTGTCTGCCTGCCTGGAGCTCCCCTGTGCACAAGTTTTCTAGATAGTAGTTGATGCTACTCTCTTCGACGTTGCTAATTAACCGGTCGACTAAGAGTGCATGCTAGCTTAGTTTTCGTTCTATCCTCACCGGACTCAGTTGCCCCAAAGAGACGAGCAGCAACCTCGGTATGAGTGTCTTACAGTTCCCCGCAACAAAACTCGCTTACGACAAAGTTCCTTATAAAGTACCAGGACAATAACATAAAAATTATGTGAGCTAGATAAAATTGCCAATTCACTCATAAAAACACACGTTTGATCACTATATTTTCTCGTAGGTGGTTTTGTCGTAGCAGGTATCCCCATCAGTATTTTCCTTTTCGCTTACTATACGAGGTTCCTGAATGCCGATGTTAAAGTGTTTAATAATGCGGCGAGTTTTCTTGACTCTAGCACTGAAGAGCGAACAAAAAACTGTGTGTAAAAATTGGTTTATTGCCGGATCAATCTTTGTAACACTAACAACACTTTGTAACATTAACAGCTTTAGTATACATGTAGGTGTAGGTCTGGACAAAAACGATAACAAAATTGAGAAACAAAAAACGTTAATTTTATGTTCGTAGAAAATAAACATATAAAAACACCATTAATTACTGCGCCATACGTGCAGTTCGTACGTTATGCCCCTACGCAACCGTGCGACCACGTTTGATCTTTTGACTTTGAACTTATTGCACGGCAGACGATGTTTTTGCCACACTTACAATTATTCTTGAACAATAAGTTATTACAACTTATAAGTTTAAACGGGTCTGAGGTGGAGACAGTGTAAATGCTAAAGGTCAACTAGCAGGCAACGCCAGTATGTGCCGGTCGTCCACGCCACATTGAGAATAATGACCTGTTTGTGGTTCGCTTTCTGCTTTGCCAGTTTCATTACAAACGCAATCCGTTTACATTACACACGCCTACATCCACTGGGAACAGCGCAATAAAGTAAAATAATGTACAAATATTGACGCGAACAACGTCAAATAACACTAACGCCGTTATCGCATAAATCCTGTATAAATAATGCCATTTCTGATGAAATTTATTTTTACGTTACGTTACATATTTAATGAGACTTTAATGATGATTCGAATCTGCCGTGTTGATTTCATCTGCTCTGTGTGACTACGCTACCAGTCGGGCAGGGAGACGGATATTCCCCCCGCTTGTTTGCATACCCGGACATTCCCCAAGCCTACAGCAATGGAGGTTTTAAGATGTGTCACGACGGCTTTACCTACACCAAAAAAGCGGAGAAGAAAAACCGAATCCGCTGGGAATTGGCTTCGAGTAACAGTGACAGTGACAGCGACGCACTTTTCTATGAACTTTTACACTTCAGCTGTACATAATATCGCTTTTTTCTTTCAAATTACTTTATAGCGACATTTAAATTACTGGCTGAATATAACTCTATATATGTTGTATATATTTTATGTTGAGAAATCAATACACTTTGATATTTGCTATTTGGTCACAAATGTATACGATTGACACATACGTACACTTAGCAGCATAGGGGAAAATGTCCGGGTATGCAAAAAAGCGGGGGTGGAAATGCACTACACCCGTCGGGCAGACATTTCGGATGCATTCGTCGCCGTTACATAACCACCTGCCAGACCTTCTGCGTTCATCAGCCTCCGGGCAGTTAGCCGTCGCTCTGCACCGCAATTCAGGCCGTCAAATGACCCCCAAACTCGCCGTAAACGACGCAAATGAGCATCTGTGAATGAAAGCTCCCCAGGCAGCTGGAAACCGACCGGAAGAAAACCACCGAGCACCGAGTACCGACTGACTCCCTATTTTAGCACGTCAGCGCCGCGTCTGACCACAAATTGCTTTATGTGATCGGCATTTACAGCACTAGACAATCGACGGATCGACCGACCGAACCACACTAGGACCGATTGCCGCGTCAAATTCTCCACATTAGCCTGCAAGTGTTTGTCTGCAGTCTGATCACGTTTAACTTTCGACCCGACTGCATCTAGCCCACAGTCTTTTAAATCCTAAATTTCTTTTACCTACTTAAATTTCTTGACCAACGGTTAATACATAAGCAACGTCGACTCTTTTTATTTGCAACTAAAGGTCAAGGTTTGTGCTTTATGCATCTGCGACATTTGTGGCATTATTAATTTATGAAGTTGTAAGTTATACTACCGTCTATTTTAGTTTTTGCTTCCTGTTTAAAACAACAGCCAAACAAAAAACGTAAACAACTATAGAAGTGCTTATATCGGCTTCTGTCGATCACTGATCAAATCGCAGTCACGCGATGCATGAAATGCGGGGAAAACACCAGCAGCGATCGCCCGCTGGCACGCCGCCGGGAATGTTACACCAAAGACGCTATAATATAGACGTAGGTCTAGATATCAGCCGACTGCGTGGCCTGTCTGCACTGAAAACCAACCAGTTACATGACAACGTGACATCCGACTCACATCAAAGCCGGCGGACGACTCTGATAGCACTGGAGATAGACATAGACGCCGCAGTATTAGCGAGCGGACGGACTGGTCGCTGTGTGGTCAGACCGAATGACTTCGTGGGTGGGAGGTGGCTATTTACGATCATCAGACGCGCGATTTGACCACCCACTTTCATCACCTGACTGTCCCAGCTCGCTGTTATGTCTGGTCGCAAAGACCCAGACGGCAGTAAGAACAGAAAAAGACATGTGAGTAAAGATCAATATTTATCACCGAAAACCCCTTATGCGCTTTGTACCCCAGACCTTTAGTAGGCTTACTTCTGAAAAAAATATTATCAGAAGACCTGTATAAAAATACAAATTTTACTATCGGTATTCGGCTGTAATGTGCCACGTCGTCGTATGCTGGCAATAGAGACGACGTAAGCATGGTATACTAGCAATCGGTGAGTAGCAGACGAACGAAGATTTTCCCTCGAACCAGAAACATGGCCGTCTGGCTCAATATGTTCACTCGCTTCTATTATCAACGCATGTCAAGTCATATTATGTTACGTCATTATTTATTGTTTCGACACTAAAATCGATTTTGCTTTACATCGAATACCGACGTAAGCTAGGCCTGCAGGCCACCGTTGATCGACGATCTTTGTTAATCGCATTATCTGCGTCATGTACAATTTACTTCTTCATTTTCGTGCTCACGATTCGTGCACAAGACTGTTAGCATTATTAACAGAATAATTAGCCAGCTTGCGCAAGACTGGCATACACACGCATACATTGAAAACTATGCAAATTACAAATTACATGGCTTTGAAATATTACTAGAATTGTACCAGACCAAGGAATGCATCTGATAGTTGTTAATGCAGCAGGAAACTATCAGATGCATGCATTTGTTATTTTAGCTACGTTTGCTACAATAACAACCAAAAATTTAAAAAAATTACCGAGTGAGCAAAATAGAGCATTCAGCTGTCGTTCGTCGTCTTGCAGTGTGATGCGAATCTCTCAACCCGAGGTCCTGACGCTGAATCTTGATGACGTAACTCGTGCCTTGACCCTTACATCAACTTGCCACTGCGCAGCAGAATTCAGCTCTGCACGATCAACGCAAATATCATTATTTATTGTTTCATTTATTTCAGACAGTTGCGACGATTCAGTTCTGATTCTGTTGTCTACGGACCCCGGCTGTAGGCTGGCTGCGTGTCTGAATAACGTGGTCGTCTTTGCCGGGAATTCGCCGGCCGTCGTTCATCATTGGTCAAGTATCGCAGTCAAACTTGTCTCCCCCGCACTCCATTCACTGCCCACCCTCCCCCCGCCGCGGTCAAGTGTCCGTGACACGTCCGTGGCATGGCTACTGTCTCTGTCACCACAGGTGCGTCGTGCATGCGAAAAATTCCATTGCGACAGAGAGGCTGAAAGAGAGAGAGAGAGCGCGCGCCTGTTAGATTGAGACGCAAAGTGGATCGTATTGTCTACAATGCATTGCAGTCCAGAGTACAATATATTCACGACAACCCAATCTGTTTGCCAGCGGCAACTTTCGCTTGCACGCAATGAACACCGACTTAGGACGCCGTCATAGACCCTACTCTGTCACTTTGCTATTAACCACAGTTTTGAACTATTTGTATGGATAAAGTATTTATATTATCGTCATTATTGGCGTAATTCAATAGACAGGCTGAAAACGAAAAAAAACATAAACGGCTTAATTCGATTTAGCGTGGCAATGACATCAAGACTAATAACATGCCCAGTTTTAGTAATGGGCATTAATACTCGTGTACTAAAATATGTAGCCTACATGTACCGATGTGATTAATCGGCAGAATGCAATACTTCAAACCGCAAATTTTGTTTATGATTTTTTGTTTTTTTTCTACTTGCAGTATACTTTTGATGTAGACATTAGTTTGCTCATCGCACAGTAAAGCTATTAATTCCGTTGTTATTTATTGGCTATTCAACGTAGCGCGCAGACGCTATTTTATTGGTGAGCCATATGTTGCAGTGACAAGCAAAGAAATTGTTTTGTGATATATACACCTTTTCTCTTAATGTGATAGGTTGTACTCGTCGTTTCCGAGAATTCAACGGTGACTCGGACGCCTACTTCAAGTGTGACCCGACCCGAGAGTGACCTTCGACCTTGATCCTATCCAATGCGCTGCAACGAGATCGCACGCCGCGTGGATGCCTCGCTACTCTCGCCCTCTGATACGATCAGCTTTTCCTAGCTGCATCTGTCTTCCGCAAACTCATTTTCGTTCCCAAAACTCAAGACAGAAAGAGCGCCAAACGAAAACTTAACCGACTAACAATAATCTGAAAGTGTTTTAGTAAAGTATCGCTATTTCCGACATACAGGCAAGCAGTAGCGCGTTTACCTATGATTGCATATGGCAGATGACGTTTTGTAGCTTTGAAATAGGTTTTACGTGAGGCCCACACGCCCGGTTTGGTAGAATAAATCATGGAGCTTCGGTGCAACGAGCGCTAACAGTGAGCACAATCACAGACTCGTCTCACGGGCAAGAATCTGTCGATATATGCTGTCAGGAAATTAGTTTAAGCTGGAATGCTGAATTGGTTCCCGCGGGATACATCGATCACGTGCGTTTCGCTGCCCTCCAGTCAGTCGCTCGGTTCGATCCTACACGAGTTGTTGATGTCGATAGCGAGCAATCTGGTCACCCAGCAACCGACGTCGTACAATACATCCTCCGGGACACCCGGACGAGGCGTTCTGCGAAATACGCTGCAGTCAGACAAGCAGGCAACCGAGCGTGACGACTCCAAATATGCTCAAACTTATCGTATACCTGTCTCCGGGGCGCGTCTCAATCTGTGCCGCCGACACTAAACTTAGCCGAAATGAATGCTCGCGAGTGCAGTACAGATTGCAGACAATTTCCGAGTCTCTTTCACGTCCAACTATTCCGCAATAACCATAGAGTTAAAAGTTAAAAACGAACTTATAAAGTGCCATAAAACTAAACGTGTGTAAAGATACAGAGGCGCATAAAGAAGGGCACGCGACACATGAACACCGTATACAATACAGCGAGTCTTAAACATTGTTTCTTTACCTTCTTTTTGACATTTTCTTTTTTTTCGATGTTTTTAGTTTTACGCCTGTCAGCCACGCCAGATTTAAAAAGTGAGCGAGTAAGCAAACGTAAAGTTATATAGCGCATAACGTTACCCTGTAATGCAAATCTTTATTTACCATCATTGATAGATTGAAAAAATAACAAAATACATTTCAAAAAATTAAAGAACAGAAAGAAAAAAAAACATACGCAATAATACGAAATGCATCGGACGAAATGTAATAGTCAGCGCTTTCTATGTTTAATGTGTCTAATTTATCACCGAGTTAAGAAAATATTTTTTAAACCGAGAATGTCGAAGCGATATTCGTTGCATCTTCTGCATCGATTTCGCTTTACTCGCGTCTCTGCTCTGCACAATTGTATCAGCTGTTTTGCACGCGCGCGCAATTTCTAATTAAAAGCCAGAAAAAGACGACGGTTGTGTGGTGATAAATAGATCGTCTCTGCAGTCTCGTGAAATAAGCGCCTCAGCTAACATTTCCGTGCGGGTGAAACATATATCATTGGAGTAGACATGGTCAGCTGGCTACCGGTCAGTGCTGACCTTTCGACGTCATTTGTTGCAGCAGCAACTTGACACCGCGGCAACGGCGCGCGCGAGTCGACTCCACTGACCAGTGGACCGTGGACCATTAACGGACACTCACTCACCCATGCCTAGCGCAGCACGGACATACAACCAGTGGGAAATTTCGGCACCTGTGCACCCTACAGCGGGATCAGCGTCATCGACGTTGGAGCTGCGGATCTGCTACTAATAAGCGTCATCGTCTCGGATAATTTATCTGCAGTCGGATGTTCTTCTCGGCGTTCGTTGGTGTTATGTAATTTCCGCCGTGGCAGCCAGCCACTCGGTGTCGTGCTAATAAACAGTACGACAACCGGCAATAACACCACTCGCACACACTCACACTCGCTAATAACAGCAGCAGCTGGCTGAAGCGACAGCAATTCACGCTGGCATCAACTACTCTCGTACGTACCAACGCCGACTCGGACATCTTGGCGTAAGATTAGCGTGACGGTTAAGTAAGTAAGTAGGTAAATTTGCATTGAGCACAATAGGTTAGGTCAGGATCACGGGTAGGGGCCTACAAGTTTGTTCGTGTATACACGAGTTGGCGTAGAACAAACTGACACTGATATGCGCTAACTTTCTGACATTTGTGTTACACAATGAACGTAGCGACATTCTTCAAGTTTGGGGGACACAAAAACTTGAAAAAAGGTTTTTGGGCTCTGGACTGTATGTGGTCAGGCAATAGATATGTTGATTGGATATGATGTGGGTCAGCAAGCACGCCGTCATCATGGATTAAATTTTATTGGGCCATAAAGTTGATTTCATAGACTGGATTGAATTTAGCAAATTAGACCCATGAGTACTGTACTCTATGAAAAATCTTCCGAAGAGTGTGTGGAGGGGTTATTCTACCGACTCCGATGTCGACTTTTTCGGTCGATCTTTATATATATGGATCGGCAATGTCGTCTCTATAGGGGCCCATAATAAAATCGAAAAAAAATTGTAGCTCCGCCATTTCCAAAGCGATCCTTCCCAAATTTGGCACACGTATATGGGACGACAATGTCTAAAAACGCTGCAGACAGAATTTCGATATCGCTCCCCAAGCCAATTTTTTGGCCATTTTCCCAAAAATTTGCATTACGGGTATTGGCTAACTTTTTCCCCAAGTACGATTTTTCTTAAATTCGCATATATTGTGGGCAGCAACAATGCAAGTATGCTGATATATTTTTTAAAAATCCCTGAGTTTTTTCCAGCCTGAGAAATAAGTTTAACCATTTATTGCCCATAAGGCCCCATGCAAAAAAAATTCAAAACCTCGTAACTTTTTTTCTCCAAGTACGATTTTTTTTAAAATTCGCATATTTTGTGGGTAGCAACAATGCAAGTATGCTGGTATATTTAAATAAAATCCCAGAGTTTTTTTCTGGCCTGAGAAATAAGCTTAACCCCTTTTCGCCATAGGCCGCCATGCAAACTTTGATGCCGGCTAGCGGCCGCATTTATGAAGCAATCGGACTGAAAATACACACAGTGTTAGCGCTGCCAGCTGAAAACATTCGTACCAAATTACAGCTTTCTAGCTTTTACCCGTCGTTTTTGGCGTAAGTTTGAAAATCGCGAAAACTGTAGCCTCCTGCAGCCGTCGAGTATGGTCGGTCGCCGCGCTGAGTGCCAACATCTGTTTTGTATCAATTAGCTCGCCGGCGCGCACTGTCTGCCGATGCATTGCAGCAACATTAACAGTCGCGTAGTCGCGACGACGTCCAGTAAAATAAGAAGCCCAGCTGTCGCTAGGATAGCCGACCGCACTGGTTGTCAGTGACCTTGACGGCGTGATCCAAGGTCGATGATTTTCATTTTATCTGAAAGCGCGTATGCTATTACCTATTAGTGATGACCAGTAGTAACCTGGGCCCTATCTCTCACCGTTTTCGAGATATGGCCACTTAGAAAATTGCGGCCAAACCGCTGCAGATGGAAACATGGTTACTACTGACAGCCTATAGGAAGTCGCCAGCGCACTATCCGATGGCACCATCGCCGACCCTCTGCGATTTACCGTTTAGCCACAATATGTCCGTGACTGACCCCCGAC
>Ga0056128_1005968_pt1 | contig 15363 bp, 7 predicted proteins | sample WorMetLIZISLAND2_FD_71113 | JGI IMG/M metagenome (GOLD analysis project Ga0056128, IMG submission 71113) | Marine gutless worms symbiont microbial communities from Max Planck institute for Marine Microbiology, Germany - Olavius geniculatus... ...
ATGTTAATTAAGCAATCATGTCGCATTGAACAAAAAAGTGATATTTTGTTTGTTCTATTTTCCCCAGGTAGTGTAGAAACAGATGTTGAGTGAGATGGAAAATTAAATTGTCACTTGACGACAAGTTGTCTCAGGAATATTCGTACCAAAAATTATCAAAATCCGATAATCTTTCTTCGCGTTATAGTCGAAAATGTCGGGGATGTTTTTTTTGGGACACAGTGTAATGTGCCACGAGTACAAACTTGCTTGTCACTACCAGTTCTGACAGTTGCTGAATGGCTCCCCTGCTTCGATGATGAACTTTATCTGGTTAAATGATGGCAAACTGTTGAAGTTTTACCATTGCAGCCACAAAAATGCCCAAAACGATCATCTTCACACAAAAAAGGTGCTATTTTTTTTATGAAACACCATGTACATTCAGTCACACAGAAGGCCACTATTTCACACAATGCACAAATATTTTATACAACCTGTTCTAGTCACTTTGCTGCTCAGTCTGCAGTGCATTCTATTTACGTTGTCATGATTAATGTAACAAATAACCAAAATACTGTAGACATTAAAACGAGTGTTTCATTTTCCAGCCTATGTATGCAGTATTTATGCTTCATGATAGGATATGTGCCACGAATGAAACAGAGGTGCAGAAAAGCATCACCATTATTTCGGACAACACATACGACATCATTGTTGGAGTAATATTGATTACGAATTCACTTTCACAGTTCACAAATATTGGGGTCCACTTTGATTTCAACGAGCAAACTGAGATCAGACAAATCTCACTACTGGACAGACCTTACAAGTTTTTTTTTCAGTTACGCCAAAGCACGACTGAGGACAGCCATCCAAATCTAGTGGAAGCGGATGGCTTTGGTGAGTGTCGTGGTCACGGAAGAGATCTGTTTGAGGTCGTGAGTTTCCGGGTTTGACGGAGTGTAAGATGAGAACGTGTAGGCGAGCGCATGGCAGACCCTCGTCAGCATCTGCATCATCTCCAGGCGCTGCCAGTTGGCTTCCAGCTCGGTGCACAGAGCTTGCACGAACCATGACCCGTTGTTCGGGTTCTGGAACGACACGTGTCCTGCAACGTACAGCAATCAACGTGCTCTTCACATATCACCATCATCCTAGGTTGCAGGGGCGTCTACGTCCATTGAGGACTACGCCCAAAGCGTATTACTTTTCTCAAGGGGGCAAATTCTGGGGCTTCAGAGGAGCCCGGGGGCAGTGATCATTCCATCCAGAACTTGACCGGAAATTTTTTGTGAGGCTAAAAATGCATGAAATTCATTTTGCCCGAACACCAGTAGTAAATCTTAGGCCCCACGATGCTCCCCAGATCCCCTAACAGGCTAGGGGGAAATACCCTTCCCATTCCCCACTCTATTTGACGCCTTAACCACTTCCGTGTAGGAAATTTTTTGGGCACTTATGAGTAAATATACCGTCTTCTGCCATCAGCAACAATGTAGCACGTTAGCTAACTATATGACGTCAAAGAGGTTCAAGACGAGGTGAAGGGGAGTAGGGGGTTAAACACTGGAGGGGAATTGAGGGGGATTGCATGGTGTGTCCATGAGGGGATAGATGCCCCTGATGGGCTCAAAAAGTAGGGGGCGGCAGGAAGTGGCAATTTTCCGGCAGACCACACTGCAAATTTCCAGCAGAATTCCGTCAGACAGTTGCAAATATCCGACAAATTTCAATTTGCCCCTAAATTTCCCCAAAGCTGGCTTTTTAGCCCCAAACTGCATTTTTTAGATGAAAATTTTTTAACAAAATGATACTCTAACAATTTTCCAACAGCTCAACATTTACGAGGGAGGGCAGCTCTCCCGCTGCCACGAAGCCATGATCATCATGTAAACTGTAAAACTGCTTGTCATACTTTTCCAGTATCAATCATAAATTCTTAACCAACGACAGTGAACTGTTATTTTAGTAGATACTGTACAAGTGACAATAAAATCCTGTGCAGTTTGTTACATGAACACGTTGCAAGTCATTCCAGAGATCTATCCCAGGCAATCAGTTGAAATAGTACTGACACACATCTGTAATAAATAAGCACGTTTCCTACATCTCCAAAGTCGATAACAGTGCTCTGGACTTGTAAGTGAAGTCAATTATATGCTGACAAAGTTGTGCCTGAGCCCAAAGTAACGACATGATACGTCGTCTACGTAAAACCAGATCAAAAAGACAAATTTTGTTTGTAGTCTGTACACACAAGCAATGCCATACAAACCGTCAGCAGTTGAGTAGACATAGAGAAAGTCTGCCTCAATGGGAATTGTGACCTGGGTTGAGCCATCACCATTATCAGATTCCGCTACCTCCACTTTCTGTCCTCTGTCAAACATTTTCCCTCTGCAAGCCTAAAGTGTACAGTCACAAACAATCAGAAATGATGCAAATGAGTGTCATGAAACCAATGTCCTGCGATCAGAATCACACACACTGCGGTTAGACAAGCAGCTAGAGTTGAGTGCGGGGTGTCTATACAGTTCGTGGACCATCGTTTGTCTGACTGAATATAATTATTGAGTTCAGCCTGCTGTGCAGGGGTGGGGATTGGCCTATCATGACATAGCCATAGCTCGGGGCAGTCCCTGGTACATGGTACAGTCACAGAGTAGATTGGCCATCAGTTAGCAGTGTTCTACATCCATCCAATGACTTGAGTAACTACTGCAATTAACTGCACTATGACTGTGATGACAGCACTAAAGCATACTCCTAAAGCATAGGTATATCTTGCCGGTATCATATCAGAGCAGGTGTCAATCATTTTTAATTACCTTCACAGTGGGAGGCCCCGCCCACATTCGGTACACCCTGGTACCTTTACATGTGTCTGGCTATAGTACGCATTGGTAACCCTAACCCTAAATTGCACTATAATAGGGCATTTAAGGCTAAATTAGGCCTCATATTGGTTGCTTTCTTAATTTTAGTTTTCAATAATTAATTAATTATGCTAACTAATCTATTTAAATAGCTAATTTAATTATTTTTCTAATTTACTGTAACGTTTTCCTTGCTGGCGTTCATACATACACCCAGCATGTTTTACATGACCGTCTACAGCTCTCATTACCTACCAATTACCACGTAGAGAGAGCCGCGTAATTACCCCCTGCTACACGGTAATTGGTAGGTAATGAGAGCTGTAGACGGTCATGTAAAACATGCTGGGTGTATGTATGATGCCAGCAAGGAGGATGTTACAGTAAATTAGAAAAATAATTAAATTAGCTATTTAAATAGGTTAATTAGCATAATTAATTATTAAATGCTAAAATTAAGAAAGCAACCAATAAGAGGCCTGATTTAGCCCTAAATGATAGAGCAATTTAGGGTTACCAAGGCGTACCGTGTACCGATGAGGCAGGGTGTACCGAAAGTGGGCGGGGCCTCCCACTGTGAAGGTAATTAAAAATGATTGACACCTGCTGTGATCTGATACTGGCAAGATATGCCTACTCATACAGCTATTATTGTCTTCATTAATATTACTATGGTAGTAATATTACTATCACCATTATCACTGTTATTATTTTCACCCTCAGTTCTCCATTCTTGAAGAAGCCTACAAATTGACTAGGAAATAAAAAGGTGGGTACAATCTTCAGTCCATGCAGTCAGCAACCAGCAAACTGTCATACAACAAAACAGCCTTGTAACGATGTATCAAAACCGAAATTCTCTGACAGGTAGCTGGTCTCTCCAGGTAGCCTCACCAGTATTGATTGAAATCCTTCTTCCAAGATCAGCCAGGAGCAGGAGCTGGCAAGTCGATGTGTTAAAAACGCCCAGTGTCTCAACTGAAAGTGGCTCAAAGATGTAATAGGCACCAAGATCAACATAATGTTCCTCTTTGTGAGCAGCTATTATTAATTTTGTATTGTTGTTATTTCTTTAACACTCCTAGCAGTAAAGATCCTGAGGTTAAAAACAAAAAAGTCAAAAATAAGTCTAGTCATTGTTATCATATGGTGACAAGTGACAACTGCACTGCAGCATACCTGCACAAAGACCATCTTCGGCTTGCCACCAAGTGAATCGTTGTTTTTCAATGGTTCCATTAACTGGCTGAGCAGGATATCCTTATCTGTTCCAAAAATTTTCCCACTGTCACTTCCATGTGTCAGAATAAACACCGCAAAACAATCGCATTCCTTGTTCCTTTCAGTCCTGGCAGCTAGCAACAGAAAACAACAAGAAAATAAAAATTACTGGGTAGTGGGCAATCATGAAACGAACAAATTTAAATCTAGTTGTGGCAACACCAATGGACAAAATGAATAGTTAGCACACTCAGCATACATCAGTTGGCAGATTGTTGTTGCCTGGTAACAACAATATACTGATTAACATTTTGATGCCACTAGTTGGATTCTACAATTGAAAATTCTCAATCCCAACAATTCTGCAACATAAATTGGCAATTGAACAAAATGTAATTGGTTCATATTTGACTTATGTGAAAACTACAGAAAATTAGACAGTTGAACAAAAATTGGAAATAACATTTTAGTATTGTTAGTAGTAGTCACAGCAGCAGCAGCAGAAGATGGTTCACAACTGTATAAGTATATTGACTAAATACTACTACATGGTACAATCTGCAATGCATCAAACATATGCTGACTGCAATTCCATATCCATATCCATATACAACATAGCTGATTTGATTCTGTCAAAATGTATGTTTGTGTATGTTACAAACTAATGCATGCATCCACATAAGTAAAACAAAAATAAACACAGAGCAGAACTGTGCCGTGCAGCAAAGCTTCAGTTTGCTACAAACCTGTGGCAATTTCTTGCAGCATCTGATGAACCTTCAGCTGCCTATGTTCCTCCACTTCAAAACCCAGTATGTCCCGAAAGACCCTCTTTATGGTAGCAATGTCCCTGTCAGTGCCTTTACGATCCTTGAGTTTCAGCTCTGCATTAAACTGTGTATTGCAGATCAGCACGAGCTTGCCTCGGCTTCGGTCCATCCGATATGCCTCTTCACTGTGTTGTGAAACTCTGCGACACAAACATAATGCAGAACTGAATATATTCATTAACACATCATAAATCTTTGAGTCCAAATATTGCAAGTTAGGTATTGTTAAGAGCTGACTACTATGACAGTGGGCGACTTCACTTTTTGACTTAGACTTTCGCTGAGCCTTTTCACTGAGCCAAAGCTAAACACTAAAGTCTGTACTTAGACCACAGTCAGACTTAGACCAAAACGATTAAAAATGGCAGAAAATGAGTAAACCTAACAGGAAATAAATCAACCAGTTATGCTTGGACTTGCTTATTTAATTGTGCCACGCATGCAGATGACGTAAATACGTATCGTCTGACGTCATTGCGTATTCATTACGGCATTGATTTTTGGTACCAGACTGCTTTAACTCACTAAACTATCCATACGTATATAATAGTCGTCATGTTTTCGCTCAGCTAAAGTAAAAAGTTGAAGTGGATTCAGACTCAGCAAAAGTTAAGCCCTAAAGGCTAAAGCTATCTCTTCCATGCAAATCGAACCGACTTTAGCCAGGTTAGTTCAGCTCAACTTTGGTCTAAGTAGGTACTTTTGGATTCAGCGAATCACTAAGACTTTCGCTGAGCCTAAACTTCGGTCTAAATTGGTAAGTTTAGGCTCAGCGAAAGTCTCAGCAAAATCACTTCACTTTCTGACATAAGTAGGTACTTAGACCAAAGTTTAGGCTCAGCGAAAGTCTCAGCAAAGTCTAAGTCAAAAAGTGAAGTCGCCCAATGACTGCAGATACTAACAGCCATATATATTTATGCCATATTAGCTCTATACACTTATGCATGTGAAATTACTATGATCGTAAAGACTTCAATACCACGTGACATCAGACAAACTATATTAACATATGTATATGTTTGTTTCACGACATTAAGAGACTTAGACTCACTATATAAATTTTAATCCACTATAACATGAGTGTGCAGATAGGACGGACACAATACAATCAAATAAAATGAATAGCGAAAAAAAGGAAAAATACACATCACATATCGTATCAACAAGGCAATTACTTACAGTGAGCTGACTGAAATATCACTGATTCCGGAATCGAGCAACTGATCCTCTGGCATTCCTGAAGTTGACAGAGTCAGCTCAATCGGCTGATTGTCAGGTACAGCATCAATCGTATCCTGAACTTTCATCTTCTCTTCCACCTTCTGTTACACAAAGCAAAACGACGTCAAATAAGTGTCGACGTTTGGCTGATTCACAACCCAACACAACACAGTCACAACGCAAACACTGAACCCAAAGAGTTTGTCGGTCTAACATCATGTCACACCTGGGACACACCGCTAATACCTCACTGATGATCAGTCGTGAAATATGTCATTACAAATTCGATCAAATGCGGCGATCGGTAACGCTACGTTATTAACACACTTCTCAACTAAATGCATACCGTAACACAGTACAATAATACGCACCAATACGTATTATATACGCACTTCGGTTTGTAATTGTAATTTACACCACACCTCTTCCAAATCACGTCTACGTTTTCCCTTCGGGTTTTCCCAAACAACGCGTTTGATAAAACCCGGTTGGGATGGAGCTTACTCCGATGAAAATAACTAATGCAATAATTCATGGCTTAATTTTTAACAGTTGTAACTAAAATGTATGTAGAATTATTAGCCTTATGAGTATTTTACAAAAAGTCTTTGAGAAAAGCCATCGTCTAAGTTTTTTAAAAGCTCGTTATTAGGTGCATTTCAGGTTTTAGCCAGTTCCGCAAAAGTGAAAGTAATTTAACACTCTGTGTTTAGTGGAAAATTGTTTACGTCGTTTTTTTTCAGTCTGAGTTGCATATTATGTTAATTATTCATTTAACCACCGAAGATGACGTTTAGAAAATGTCTTGATTATTCGTTGTAGGATGCCATTGTTGGTAGAAGGCCAAACGCTGCAATATATACCCCAGAACTTCAAACATTTTGTCGATTCCCGTTTAGTTTTACAAGTACGTGTGCATTTTGCAGCACCGTTTGGGCAATATAGCATTTATTACCTAGCCATATACCGGCATTAGTGATATGATGCCGCTAGAAAAGGCCATAAGTACGCATTTACATATCTTATGTTAATAATTGAGGTACTATTTGTTATTGCTCAGTGCTACGGTGACCAAAATTACTATCGTCAGTTCGCCGAACTGAGTCAAAAGAATCAGAGCTTACTAAAAGCAGTTCGGCGATCTGAAGTGCAGCTAATTGGGCCACTAAAATTAGTTCGGCCGTGCTGCTATTAATTTCACACCACCATCAGAGGCGCGTTTCGCACTTTTTTCTCTGAGAATCTCAGATATTCTAACTTAGAAGCGCGTTTCGCACTTTCTACTTCTCTGAGATTCTCCGAGAAATTGTGAGCAAGCTTTTTTGCTACGTTATGCTAGCGCCCACTTGCTTGAGTTACGTCATCCAAATAGATAAAATTGGCTAGCGTGGAATTCTATGTTAGAATTCTCAGAGAATTAATACTTGCGCATTTCACACTTTTCGTGAGAACTAGTGAGAACAACTGAGCCGTAGAAGTGAGATTCTCAGAGAAAAAAGTGCGAAATGCACCTCTGTACTGCATTAGAGATGGTGAATAGATTCACTAATTATAAAGTAAAAAAAATATTAGGAGACCTTTAACTCTGATTTCTAGTAAACTCCTCATTACCAGCGCTGGCTGCTGAGATGAAATGTGCGCAGGTGGAGAGTAATGCTATCTACCATGACTTGTGCAAAGCAACGTTTCTTCTTTATACAAAATGGACTGAAAAAATGATTAAGCACCACATTTCTTATTTGTATCTTTACAAAATACTGAGAGGTTAAAAACCTTTCAGTTTACTCTCTGCTTGACAATGCTAGAGCTGTACCATAATGGCCTGCTCGTGAAGTTACAGCATGGACCTAAAATCTTACTGCGCAACTTAGATTTATTTATTTTAGCTTTCTTAGGTAGTTAGTTAACTTTCTGCTACATTTTGGTATTGCTAGGCCATCAACTGCCAAGCAGGCAATAAATCTGGAGGTATCAGTTTCTGCAGTGTCATGAGACTCGCTTAACGCCTGACAGTGATAGCATGGCAGGATGTCAGCAGCCTGGCAGCATTGGGTGTTATTCATTTTCTTCGAACTGAAAGCAGCAAATTTTGCATTGCTTTTATCAGTTTGCCGAACTGAAAGTACGAGGGGCGTTCAATAAGTTCCAGGACTACGTCCTTAATACAACAACAGTAAATCGCACATGTCTGACAGTTATGTTATCTTTCAACATATTCTTCCTGCAGTTCACTGCAATGTTCCCATTGTTCTACAAGTCAGCTGGAACCCATAGCATTAGGTTTTTTCTTTGCACCTGTAGAAATTTTTGTACAAAATGCTGTAGAACATTTTCAGCATTTTCAAACTTAATGTCTCCAAGTGATTCTCTCTGTGGTCTGAACAAGTGAAAATTACTTGGAGCTAAGTCTGGACTGAATGGCAAATGCTGTAGCAGTTCCCAGCACATCTTTTCAATTTTCTTAACTGTCTAATGGGCCAATTGCACGATGGGCCACTGCCATTTTTAAGAATGACACCTTTCTGCAACAAACCTGTTCAGTTGCTGCAAATTGCTGATCATAATCAATCAGACAATAATGCCTGCTAATATTGTTCGTTCATGGTGTGTCTTTCAAGCAAAAAAGTCTGCAAGAACAACTCTAAGTAAACCAAAAATGCTTTGTCTGCAGCTGACCGTTTTTGCTATAAGCAGTGCTCCAACACTGACATCATCACTAACTGACTAATGATTGCTGCAAAAGCGGGCAAACTATTCAGATACCTGGTACTTTCAAACGTGATAAAGTGTCACTGCTAATTACTACAAATAATCTACAATAAATTTCACACTTTTTACACCTTCTGCAACTAGAAAATTTTATTATTATTCTCTAATCTAATTCTCTAAACAAACGTCAATGCCTATCATTAATATCTTAATAATAATGATGTCACAATGAGACCGTGGTAAGTGATGTACAATAGTGGCAGCACAACTTCATAATAGTTTTGGTTTACAGCTGTCACTGTGTGCTTACTGAAAAGAACAGTCCTCAGACTTATTGAACACCCCTCGTAGAATTAACGTTTGTTATTTGAATACTGTAACAACATCCACAAACGAGTTCTTTTGTGGAGCTTCCTTGACCTACTGAGTTAATGAAAGTATTAGCAGAAGACTGATTCATTCTTATTGTACTTGTGATTGTACAAAAAATCGGTGATGTGGGTGACCTGCTGACACCAGTTGATACTTGACATTTTTAATTTTAGCTTGTGACCCCTTGCATGGCTGTCAGTTAGATTGTTGACTCTGCGGAATCCAAAATGGTAATTTAAAAAAAAAATTAGCTAAGATTTATATGTGTAGCATGTCTGAATTTTTTTGAATGGATTTTTCTCATTTTTTTGTAATAACAAATACATCATCAAACTGTTGCGCAGTGACTTTTCATTAAAAATTATTGAATAATGAAGACATGATCTGAACAGCAATTTCTAAAACCATACCGGGTACAACATTTTATTGCATACACAGTTTACAATTGTTTAGTTATATTACTATTATTAGCATAATGGAATAATGATTATTTTACATGTTGCATCGAATCACTTCAACTATCGATGGTTTCTGCTGTGTATATGCCATTTTTTGTTTGTGTATATAGGAATCAAGTTTATCATTAAGAAACATTCCACCAAGGACTGTTGGACCTGAATATCTAGTTTATGTAAACCAACGTGAATTTGCCATTGCAGCACCATCAGCAGGTAAATATCAATATTATCATAACAGAATTAGGCAGAATTATGTACAGCAGCATTATCGTTTTGCATCAATACTTAGTACTATTCAGTGATTTTTGTATCTTAGTTTGGACTTTGAAGACGTAAAGACATCTTACATGTCTTTTATCAATAGAACATAGTGATTGATTCTATTCTACTCTGGGGTTGTTAATGATATAGTGTGCCTCCAGTGATTAGCTGCAGGAGTTGTTGATGCTTTTAGTTTGGTTAGTTATTAATTTGTATAGCACACATTGTCGGTCAGATGTCGATGTGTTTGCGGTAATGTGTTGATCCTTGACGTGCTAGAACATGTCAGCATTTTGGGTACTGATGATGCGACAACATGCCACATTCTTGTCCTTCGACATTCCGGTTTGTAGCATTTTCTGGACAGCCGATTATCAATTGTGATTCTGTTTTTTTTCTGATTTTCATTTGATGTAGATATATGCAGCATCAGTTTTACACTTGTGTTTTTTTCTGCAATATTGGGAATTCCTAACTCATTTCTGAATTATTTATCTTCACTTTTACATGTATCAGTTGTTTTTAGCTATTTTTATGTAACTGTGTCTTTATGTTTCTGTATTTTCTGTTTTTTTTTGCAATTTGCTGTTTAGTACATACTTTTTACTTTGCATCATTTTTGCTGAATGTTATTTTATAGCTGTTATTTTTAGGTTTCTGTAAGTACAGTTTGTGCCTGGTTATTTCTGCTGCAATACTGATTCAATCTCGTGTTTATTTGTTCCAGTTTTTGGCCAGTTAAATGTTGATAATGTTGATGCTGACAATGATGTTGTTACTGCAGGTAATGGTGTCACAGGCTTGGCTCACTTGGATGGCACAGATGTCAGAAAAGGAGTCCAGAGAATGATGACAAAGTTGAAACATCTGTGTCATGGAGCTCCTGAGGGCAGGTTGAGTATATTTTGCTGTTGAATTTTGTTTTAGTTTTACAGCATTTCACTGCAAGAGACATCTCAGACAAATAGTAATGGTGGTGGCGTTAGTGGTGGTAGTATTGTAGTGGTGTAATATTTAGTATTTGTTGGCTGGCAGTAGAATTGCAAGCTCGTGGGTTTTATTCTCGGCCATTCCATTATCACATAATAATTTTGAGCACATTGTTTGCACCGATGTGCCTCTGTCAACAAGCAGTATAATTTTTACTGGCATAACCACTAGGAAGGTAATGACAGTATATGGGATTTTGAGAGGTATGGCCTAGCACCCATATAACTGAGCTGTGTTTGCAGCTTACTGCCAGTGTCCTATTATAAAATTGCCCCCTGAAACATCTTCCCCTGGTGACATTTTACTGGTAAAAATTTGCCCTCGGTGGATTATAACCGGTAAAATGTCGTGGGGGGACTTTTTATCCAGGTTAAAAATTTGCCTCCACCATGAAAAATCTGCCTACCCCATTAAAAATTCTTACCCCCATTAAAATGTCTTCCCTCTTGAAAATGTTATTTGTGACATCTGAGAAAAGTTGGGCTCTTTTCACTATGAAATATCCTCTCCCCTGTGATAATGTTGCCTCTCCTGAAACGTTAGTAGCGACAGGCAAAGTTCTTATGGTGCACCTTACTGGTAATAGTTTGCATCCTCATTAATATGTCTGGTCAGCTAATAATGAGTAAATGTAGGCCTGCTGTTAAGAATCATTTTCCTTGCTACAGTGTCTCTCCTCCGAGGCTTAGGCCTACTTATAGCATAGCCTAGTTTTCTGTTGTCAGATCATTTTTATTAGAATGAACCTAATCCAAAAACATGAACTAATTACAGCATTTCATTTTCCAGGCACAGTTCCAACTTCTAAATGAAGCCGCATTGTTGCGATGTCAAACGGCGCCTGGAGTCCAGAGACATTGTTACCTGTATGCGACAAGCTCCGTGGCGTAGGCAGCTACAAGGATGCCACAGTCCTGTGCATTGGTCTGAGGACTGACACCCGCAGCTTTCCTTTTGATCTTTGCCTCAGATACTGATTCTTACTGATGGAACACTGATCAACTACTTTAGATGTTTTGCTTTATTCAAATACTGCTAGCTAGAGATAATAATCGAACTGAACTCGAACCAAACAAACCGATCTAAAACCTGCATTTTGGATAGAACCGAACCGAACTAAAACTCAAAAGCAAACACTACACCTAGAACTCGAACCGAACCGAACTGATGTTGATGAAGAACCCGAACCGAACTGAATCTTGTTGCCTGGGTTCTAAAAAAAATTTAACCATTTCTGTAGTGTAGCATCAGTGCTACCAGTAGGCATTAAGTCACACCACAATTATCACAGTCATATTTCTGACTGCAATTGGCTGCATTTTAGACAGACCTTTCAATTTTAAAGCACGTCAAGCGAACGCTTGTTTTCAACTTGCGGTGGTATTCTGACTGAGAAACGCTGCTGTCTCAGCAGAGCCAGCTTGGAAAAACTTGCGTTTCTAAAATATAATATGAAGTGACCAGTGAAGTTACACACTAAAGACAGATGACTGATTGGTTTATGACTGACTGAATGATTTATTTAGAACAGGTTTTCAAATCTCATTGTGTGCTGATTGATCATTGCATATTATACGTTTTACAATATTATATTATACTCGATGGTAAAACGGCAAGTTATTTTCAGAAACATGATGTACGTTTTTAGAACCCACATAGAACCGAACCGAACTGGACTGGAAACACAGCATATTAGAACCGAACTAGAACCAAACTCTTACTTTTTGTAACTGCAAAGAACCCGAACCGAACCCTAATGTTTGGTAGAACTTGAACAGAACAGAACCCTAGCCATGAGGGTTCTTTTCCATCTTTACTGCTAGCGTATTGAATATTTTTCTTGAGACTGAATAAGTATTTGCATTTGTTATTTGACGAATAGTCAAGTTAATATCCCCATTTGATCAATGCGAATATTTGTCAGCTTCGTCACATCCCTATTTTGCTGTAATAACAATGTTTATTGCATCCACGCAGCGGTCATTGAGCAATCCAGACTGCACAAGTTCTCTGTCGCTTTTAACCAAGTTCAGCATCGGTATCCACGTGGTGTTGTTGTGGGTGGTTCTGACAGCATACTCGTGACGTCGATGATGCATTCACTGCATTGTGGATGTGGGATGATGCGTAGCCGTCGCCAGTGAAGTACTTCAAGCTTCACTTCGTTTACATGATTTTTACTTTTTTGTAACACAACGTCGTTGTTTGCCTGCTTGCTCGATTGTGTGTCGTTATTCTGCAAGGGGGGACATCTTACACGGGAGCGATTTTATCACACCGACTGGGGCGGATTTATAATCGGGGAGAGACTTTTTCATGGGGCCGGCGAGATTTTAATAGGAGGGGAGAGAATTTAATACCGTGATTATGTCTCCTCCTGGCGGATATTTTACGGGGGAGACTATTTAATGTAACACTGGCTTTGGGCCTTATACGTGTAGATGAGCATTGATTCTAAGGTCACGGAGCTGTGAGTTGGCAATACTAAGTAAGTATGGGTGATTTTACCTTTTTCAAGGTGTAGAAGCAGTAATAGCAAAATTAGTGCTTTGTGAAGTGTTGATAGATGTTGTCTGATGATGTAGGTTTGAGGCACATTTAGTCGGTGGATTTCTGGATGAACGTTATTTATCTGCAGATCTTACACATAAAGTACTAGGTAAACTATTTTTTTGACAGACATCTTATTATAAAAACTGTAAATGTTAGTGCTGTGATTCTGTTAATTGAGCAGTGGAAAGGATTGCCAGCTTCTGAAATGTTCTGTTCTAACATTTTCCGTAGATCACTTTCAGGGATGTGGTTTAACTTTGAGTGACCGACCATAAAGAAGTTTCCAGTCAGACAGAATCCAGTAGAAAGTGTTTTTGTGTGTGTATGTATCTGATTTAGATGCACTGATGAGGTTGGAAGATGAAGTTCACCTTCTCACTGCTTGTGTTATGGGTATAACCTGTGTTATTTCACTTGAACAGTTAGTATAGAAGGTGATATAGCTCTTAATGGGAAGCCCATCTCAGGGCTACGGAACATCACCTGCTGCATGGGATAAAGGCAAAGGTTAAAAAGGTAAAGGTCGTCAATTTGTATAGCGCATCGTCACAAACACGCCTCTAATGCGCTTTTGTCACTAACCAGAGCCGTCTGCCGCACGGCCACCCTGTACAGCCTGCAGACACAGGCTGGCGCAGCGGCTGGCTAGGCAACCCCAGTCAGCTGTACCAAGGTCCCCACCTACCGTAACCCATGTAAATGAGTTACTGCTCATTTTACTGTCCCATGGAGGGTAGAAGGCTGAGTCGACCTAGCTGGCAGGCTTCGCACAGAGATGGTTTACCTGCCCGCAGGCAGTCACCCATTGCAGTACTAACCGGGCCCAGCGTAGAGTAACTTTGTTTCAGCCGAAACGTGTTACCAACTACGCCACGCCACCAGCATAGGTATAGGTGTTACCTGCCACCCGACATAGGTGAACGTTCTCCGCCTTAACTCCAGCCAAATAGGCTGGTACTCAGTTTACCTACCCTGGAGGGATGGAAGGCTGAGTTGACCTAAGCAGCTGGTTACATATCGAAAGGCTTTACCTGCCTGCGGGCAGTCACCCATCAAAGTACTAACCGGGCCCAGCGTAGAGTAACTTCGTTGATCAGATGAAATGCGTTACCACTACAACATGCCACCAACCTGAAGTGATGTTTTGTTTGACTGATGTTTGTAAAATGTGGTTGATATGTACTGCAGATTATAATGATGAGCTGAGAGGGAATACACATTTTCCTGTTATATACGGCCTTGGTAAGCAGCTGAACATTGATACGTCTTATATAATGTCTGTATATCAGTGAAAAAATATTGTCTGTCTACATAATTGATGTATACAATATACAGAAGTGGAGCTTTCATGTTGACTCATTTGAATAAATTTTGACAATATTATCTTGATACAGAAGTACTCTAAAACATAGACATTGGGCGACTTCACTTTTTGACTTAGACTTTCGCTGAGTCTAAACTTTGGTCTAAGTACCTACTTAAGTCAAAAAGTAAAATGATTTCGCTGAGCCGGAATCCAGTTCGACTTTTGACTTTAGCTGAGCGAAAACATGGCAGTTATTTACAGTTCTATACGGATAAACGTCGTAATGGCTACATAATGAGCTGAGAGGGAATACACATTTTCCTGTTATATACGTGCGCGGCGACTACGTTCAGCCGCCTCTGTCACTTGTACTGTACCGAGGACAAGGACACGGCTCGGTGACGGATCATTCACCGTCGCCGGCCCACGAGTCTGGAACAGTTTGCCGGCTGCACTGCGGGCCGTAGAGGACTACAAACAGTTCAAAGCGCAACTAAAAACACATTTGTTTGACTGATTGAAACTGCGGCGCCTAGTGACTTCTGCTTTTAGGCGCCGTGTATAAATCTGCTTTATTATTATTA
>Ga0056128_1005971_pt1 | contig 15361 bp, 7 predicted proteins | sample WorMetLIZISLAND2_FD_71113 | JGI IMG/M metagenome (GOLD analysis project Ga0056128, IMG submission 71113) | Marine gutless worms symbiont microbial communities from Max Planck institute for Marine Microbiology, Germany - Olavius geniculatus... ...
ATTTTAGCTCTGGGACGAGCTAGAGCCGGTCGGCCTCCTACTAGGTCGTCCCAGAATTCCTATAACTGTAAAGTGAGAACAAAAGCGTTTCTAAAACTTTCAATCCATCATATTCAATTTCTTCAAACAACCAATTAAGTTCAAATCAAAAGTGTGTACGTTTAACCTACCACTAATATAAGAACTGTGGCGACAGCGTGCAAGCCGATCGGTCTGCTACAATCGCAATCGCTACTGCCGACAACCGTCGACTGCAGCTGCTGCTACGACCACGCTCGTGACTATACTATGCTTGCGACTGCTGAAAGTAGGTCGCCACAGTTCTTTTATACCATCACTCAGCGGCTTCTAAGTTCATTGCCATTTGTTTCCGAGGTGCAGCTCCAGGCCTCTCAGGAACTCTGAGACGCCCACTACCTACAAGCACTCTATATTTTTCCAGTTAACAAGTGGATAAATTCGATATTGCTGTTACATGGTTAAACTCAGAAGTCAAACTGCATCTTGAACTGTGCAATTTTTGAAAAATAAAATTCAAATTTATTATGCTATTTAATATTTAGCTATGGACTCCACAGCTGCAACAGGTACAAAAGATGTCCGTATTCAAGCTGCTGTTGCTGCCACTCCACTAAACTCTAGAAGTACAGGACACAGGCACGAATGGTGCGAATAGTCCATGGTAAGAGAAGTCCATAATCATGAGATGTAGTCAAGATGTGGCAATAATGCAGAAAATGGAAAAATACTCGAGGACTAAGAGAAAAAGATATAGACATAGCACGGTGCAATCAAAAACTGACTCCGCCACGTGCCAGGTTGAAGCCAATGTGACTCTGGTTGTATATCATTGACATGACGCTGCCGTACGACTCAATTGTGATTGGGTAGTTCTCACAGGGCACCTGCGAGCCCCCGCGAACCCTGTTTGCAGCAGCGATGGCTGAATCAATGAAATCGGCCGCGTCATACATGGACGTCTCACGCTCCTCGGGCTTGTATGCTAGCAGATGATGTGACAATGTCACGTAGCCGAGGTCAATGCACATCGGATTCCAGCGCTGCAGGAACGACGGCTCAGCCACACCCCAGGAAATACGAACACCCCCATGCCGCCTAGGCCTACACACCATGCAAAAACTCATGACAAAATATCACACGCTTACACGTGGCATTGTGACAGGGTAAAATTTTGTCCAAAAATGCCAAATTTGGGGCAGAAAACCCTTATTCTGGAAACAATCTAACTGAACCTTTGAGCATCCAGTATCAAAGCACTGACAACAAAAAAATTAGCTTAGAAATAGAAAGGTTACAGGTTGTGTTTATATAGCTCTTTATGAAAAACTCATTGCAGAGCTATGGAGCATCAGTGCATCACCTGCCATATGAGATAACAGAGTGCTACCTGCCACCGGACACAGGTGAACGTGCCCTGCCTTATCGCCAGCTGGACAAGTCGGTACTCGACTTAGCTACTCCAGAGGGATAGAAGGCTGAGTTGACTTTGATGCTGGCTATATACCAAGATGGTTTACCTGTCTGTAGACAGTTGCCCATAAATGTTGTAACCACTTCATAGTGACACGACCAGAAGTTAAAAACATGACCTCTTCATCGTAAGCTCGACACCCTCCCATTATTTCACCAAGCCACCGACACTACACTACACGGTGTTTCTTTCATAATTCACTCAAATTATGATCAATTTACATGAAATTTTTACCAGTTGTAGTCGAAGAAATACTAATTCAAAATATATCAACAATCGACTAAATATTCTTTGCTAGTCGTGACGTAATGCTGACGTCATAATGTGTCATGGGTACAAGCTGATAGTCTCAACTGGTGCTGTCAGTTGCTACCCTGCTCCAATGGTAAACTTAATCTGGTTCGCTAATGAAAAATGCTTATCGTGTCAGCACTAAGCAACATGGGGACGTGATGAAATCAGGCGTCTTGCAATCCAAAAATTCAACCATTTTGCAAGCTCGGTGTGCTAGTGCACTGTCTTGCTCGAACATGTGAAAGTTCAGCTATCCCCACAGACATGTAAATGCAATCGCTTTGCACGTTTTTGTGGCTGCAACTGTAAAACTTCAAAAATTTGTCATCAATAAGCCAGGTTTTACACCAGTGGAGCAGGGTAGCAACTGACAGCACCAGTTGAGACTATCAAGCTTGTACCCATGACACATTATGACGTCAGCATTACATCACGACTAGCAAAGAATATTTAGTCGACTGCTGATATATTTCGAATTAGTATTTCTTCGGCTACAACTGGTAAAAATTTCATGTAAATTGATCATCATTTGAGTGAATTACGAAAAAAAGGGGTTGCTTTTTATGAAACACCATGTATCCTTGCTTCATTGTACCAGAAAACAGTAAACAATGCAAAGTACTCACGGCATAACTGATATGGCAGGATATACCAGATCTCCGATTTGAATGCGACTGACATTTTGCAGCAAAATGCGCTGAAATTCGTTAACAGCCATGCGAATGAAGTCGAAATTAACGACCAGTATGGACCTGGTTGTCAGCAATACCAGTCTCTCCTTTTCCATGTCCCAGTGATCAATTCTGCAGCAAACAAATGACTTGTAACATCAGTCTATAGCAGTTCTTAAGTTCTTATGTTAAGCCAACTAAGTACTATGTAAATAACTTCATCATTTCTAAAACTGTGATCAAAAAAATACACAAGTGTTACTACACTGTGTCTCAAAAAAAATCGAACTCCTATTACGTTTTGAAATAACTCCAACAAACTGTGCCTAATAATAATAATGATTAGCTGAGAAAATCGTCAAAAGGTACTCAATATCGTAGTGTGTAGCTTACGATATTTCATAAAACGGGGTACCAGCTTAGGATGAACTGAAGCAGCGCTTGGTGGAGATCTGGTCTGGCCTACGGCAGACCGTTGTCGATGACGCAATTGACGAATGGAGAAGACGTTTCCGGGCATGTGTTCGAGTAAAGGGACAGCACTTTGAACATCTGCTGTAACTTCTGACTATGGTGTTGCTAAACAACAGTTCGTTCAACTTCAAACGTTGGCGTTATAACATTTAATGCTTTCGTATCTGAGTTGTTGGTTAGTTGGAGTACTGCAGTGCAGTTGCCTCTACTGTTGGTGCCACAGGAAAACCTCAGCTGGTACTCTGTTCTTAAAATTTCTCGCAAAGTAACACATGCTATTAAGTGCTGATGCTCTAACGATTATTTTTGTCAAAATCTATTGCTATTAAACCAGGACTGTTGGAGTTATTGCAAAAGGTAGCAGGGGTCCGGTTTTTTTTGAGACACAGTGCATGTACACTTACAAACTGCAAAAAAACTTTACTTTACTTTGATTAGCGAACAATAATACTGTGCTAGTAATAAAACTCAATAAATATTACTGCCTGTAAAACTGAAAAATGGCAACAGGTCACAGTTCGTTTCAGCCCAAAAGCATCATTATTTTGTTGCACATATTCTGACGAGAACATTAAAGACTCCATCTTTTATTAGCAATGACCGAGACTGAAGAAGTGAGCAACACGTTTAACTGAACTAAACTGGCTCTTAGATTTACGTCAAACTAGGTCAAGATATTCAGAACCACCAGCACCCCTGAAGCTACAGCACTACGGTGCTATACAAATGTATTATTATTTATTACGTGCGAAAGCAGCTACTGCTTTAGCATGTCTTAGCCATCGCAATTCTGTCTGTCTGTCTGTCCATCCATCCGTCTGTCACACGGGTGGATCAGTCAAAAATGGTGCAAGCTAGGATCACCAAATCTCCACCATCGGCTGCCTGGAAGACTCTAGTTTCAGGAACCGTAAAGCTTTTCATAAATTCGAAAGGGTCACTCCAAACAAGGGCGCTAAATGAGAGGGGGTAAGAAAAATTTGCGCTTTTTAGCCAATAGGTCACTGTATATCAATAACGGTGTGAGCGAGGGCCTAGGTTACTGTTAATCACCAATAAAAAAAAAGTCGTACACTAGCACTTGATTGACATCGAATTCGATGACCTTAAATGCCAAAATAGGGGTTTTATGGATTTTTTGGTGATTTCAAGCTGTGAGACACATTTAGAGAGCAAATTGTGCCAAAATCGAGATAGACATGGAGAAGCTGCATATGAAATTTCAACGGTCCAAGTCTTGATTTTTTAGGTTTAAAAGGTTTTTATCAATTTTTGCAATCTTCGGCTGCAGTGCACACTGCAAGAATGAACTGCAACGAAATGGCTAAAGATAGACTGACAGTTTGCGAACAGAAACTGCTATAGGCTTTCATGCTTTTCGTGAGCATTAGCTCAAATTTCTTGTTACTATTTATTATTAACTCACAACTGGCAGTTCTGTTCAAACCGTTGCTTTGTACACTTCTTAGATGCAATTCAAATTGGGAACTCATTTCAGTTCTGTCCCCTTGTACATGAACTATGGTTGTAATAGATGTTTGCAAACATTTTGTACTTCTTATTAAAAGACGTGTTTTGGAAATTTTTTCATTGTTTCAATGTTTTTTTTCAAAACGTTTAAAGGTAAGTATGAAATTTGTTACAAACATCAAAGTGAGTGCATCTGATGAAATAATAGTACTTTTGCACCTTGCAGTGCTGCTTTGAATACAACAGTCTATTTAGTCAATGTCAATATGCGAAAATAAGTAAAATGGAGACAATGTTTTTTATTCATGTCTGCAAACATTTTAAAATAGTTTATTTCATAAAACACATTTTCAAATGTGTTTTATTTTTTTTCCAATGTTTATTACAATTATGACATGAACTGCACTGAACTAAACTGGAAGTTCAGTTTGTTTGTTATAAACAGGGCTTCAGAGATCAAAGGCAAAGACCAGGAACAACACAAGCTGCTAAGCTCTGAAACTCATAAACAAGACCAAGATCAAAGTGGCGTTTTTCAACCAGTAACAGGGCGTGTCTGTTCTACCAGACACCGCCCCTATTGCCTTAGTTCAATGCTCATTATTCAACTAGGTCAACCACTAGCGTGATCTGCATACCAAGGTAAAACTGTGGTACACTGTGGTCGTTCTAGTCACACGACTCTTTTTGGTTGGCGTGTCTTTTGTTGTTTTGGTTTGATCGTATGTAATTAGTTATCAGATCCACGTCCAAAAGTCGTACGGTGTAAATATGTATCTTTAACTTTCACATTACTAGCATGGTACGTACTCCTGTAAGAGAGTGTCTGAGGTGGCATATGCTTGTACCAATGACCACAGATACGTGTTACATCTCTATGCATTAGACCAATATCGTTTTTTGTTAATATATAAATGAACATGACATCAGCAGTGAACAGCCCACCCTATTAGCTGTTGAAAAACTCAGCTCAAGACTCAAGCACAAATGCAAGTTAAAGAGATTACAATTAACTAATACTCTGACTTTCAAAAATCCACGTAGATTGTGAAACGGATGCTTCTGCCCATCACATTAACTCAATCAAACATTGGCCTTTTGTCTAGAAAAAAACGTGAGCGCAGTATAACCAAAATCAAGATGCACACAGAAAAAAACAACCCAAGACAAGCTACACAACAGCTTCAGTCACTTACATGCACAGCAATAAAATCATCCACAAACTAAACAAGAAAGCCTAACTAACGCAAAAGAAAACGCGCAACAGGGGTGCATGTTTGAAGGCCCACTGCAAACAAAATCTAAGCTCACCGATCTCAGCAACTGACATTGGGTATGATGCATTCACATATGCCAGATGGAGCCATCATCTCGCGTGGCTGCTGCCGCTCAAGTGGCCAAATGTGAGTATTCTGAAGGGGGTACCCACACCCAAATTTGATGCCCCCATACAAAAAATTCCTTGAACACAGGGGGCAAAATTTAAATTAATGTAAACTACGTTTAATGTGGAAAGTTTCAACATGCAGACTGTCCTGGTCTATCTTTAGTGATTTTGATGCAATTCGCTCTTGAAATGTGTGTGGCAGCCAAAAATTTTTTAAAAAATCATAAAAACCTCTATTGTGGCATTCAAGGTCATCCAAGGTCATTGCTTTCAGTGAAAATCAAAAGCCAACATAGGACTTCCTATTAGTGATTAACAACATAATCTAGACCCTATCTTGCACCATTTCTGAGATACTTATTGGCTGAAAATCGCAAATTTTTCCCACCCCCCTCTCATTTAGTGCCCTTGCTGGGGATGACCCCTTTCAAATTTATGAAAAAGCTTTACAAATCCAGAAACTAAAGTCTTCTAAGCAACCGATAGTAAAGATTTGGTGGTGATCATAGCTAGCACCATTTTCGACTGATCCACCAGTGTGGCGGATGGACAGACGGATAGATAGACAGACAGAATTGCAATGGCTAAGACGCGTTATAGCAATACCTGCTGTCTCGCGTAAAAAAAAAATATCGTAGGTACGTACTCTGTTAAGAGCCAGGTTCCTTCTACGTCTCCATCAACGTCATCTTGAACAGTGGAAGTTTTGCACAGTTTGACAGCATTATCGACTGCACCCTCCTGTAACACGTCACATGTTTACTTAACACATACATTCAACTGTCGTTTCAAAATTTGTCCATGATGTCAGTCTGCAGTAAAGACAGTACGGCAGAAGTGTACAACATCTGAATGGTGCAAACATTAAATTTGCATTGTTGTCCATCCTAGAAAGTAAATGACTAGAGGTACAATAAATCTTCTGAAACAGCAAAATAACCATAAAATGGCACCTATAAAAAGTTTAATTGGCACACACATAGAAAACAATAAATTAAAAAAAACGAGAAAGATGCGAACCCGCAGTTCATACTAGTGAGGTAACCCATCTATGTTACTGAATCACCGACTATTTCAGAATCGCTTCTGCACATTGGGGCGAACAGAAAAGAGAAGAGACCATTAGACGTTTTTGCAACAACTCCAGTTAAATAAGTCGAGCTAACTAACCTTGAACGAGAACAGATTGTTGGCAGCGTACGGCGAGAAGACGGTGTTGGGATTCTGCGAGACGACGCTCTTGGAGCTGGTGGTGCTGCCCTGAGACGAACTGTACTGTCTGTCACGACCCAGGTGCAGATTTCCACCGCGAAACTGCACTTCATCTACGTCACCAAGCGGCACGCTCACCGTGGACGCGTCCGCTCCAGCTGACACCTCGGCAGCCATTATTTAATCGAATTTTTCACCCAGAAAACCAATTTATAAACAATCCTACCATACGTCTGGGCGTGGCTCCATTCACCACGTGACCTTTCGTCATTTCGTCGTGAATAACACTATAAGTAAGTAAATAGTTGCAACTTCATGTTTCTCGAGCACGATCAAAGTCCATCAAACCATAAAGGTGGTGTAAACCAGGCATAAATAATATCTATTCCCTGGTGTAAACCCAGCTGACGTGATCTTATCAACTCCAGATTCACATTTCATTCAAAACTGCTAGTTTTTGACGCGCTACAGATAAGCTGTAGGGGGTCTTTGGCATGGTGCGAACGACAACCGCGTCTGTCTGTCGTTTGTAACGGATGTATTGTGGCTAAACGGCACGAAATAGGTTCTATAGATTGTTACTAATAAGAAGTCGGATACTGACTTACAAACGACATAAAAAGCATTGACCTTGGATGACCTTGAAGGGTCACATATAACCAACTATGGTATGCGAATCGTGAGGTGGGCGATGGCACCGTCAAATAGAGCGCTGGCAAGTTCATATAGGCTGTTAATAGTAACCAAGTTTCTATATGCAGCGGGCAGCAGTTTAGCCGCAATTCTAACGAAAGATTTCAAGCCATAATTGGCCGTATCTCGGAAGTGGTGATAGATAGGGCCAAGGTCACTACTAATTACTAATAGGAAGTGGCATACGTCATTTCAGATAAACATCAAAATAATTGACCTTGGATGACCTTGAAGGTCAGTACTGCAACAGGAACTGTACGTAGCGCATCTTCCCTAGCGAGAGCTGGACTTTCTTGTTCTTCATCAGCTTGGGTCACTGTCCAACTTTCTGTTTATTTTCTACTCGTCTGCTTTAAATCCATAGCACTGTAACAGAAATAAAGTTTTGACCACCGTTTTTGTTTTTGTGTGTAGGACTAGTCTTCGGTTATTAACAGCAGTGCAAGTGATTGGAAACAACACAACTCCACAATCTGCATGAGTGACCTATAGTGGATTAGGCCTTTTTGCTAAAACTTAAACCTAGCACCAGTCTTACGCCAAATTTTGGAAATTCCCAGCCAGAGTATGCGACACTAGTCTAAGGACCAGTGTCAGTAAAACTCAAACAGAAAATGAATTAAATCAAACTCTCAAATCATGCAGACCAAATGAGTTTAAACTCAAATTCAACTCACCAACTTTGTAATGAGTTAAATCAAACTCACCAACAAAATGAATTAACTCATAAGCTCATTTGTTATCGGTTACCAATTAATCAAACAATCAATCAAGCACTCAATCAATGAAGTCAATACTGTAGGCCCTATATAGGCTGTGCGGTCTTATAATGCTAAAAGCGGTCAATCAGCAAAAGTCACAGTTCACTGTTTCACAAAAAAATATTTCTCAGCCTACTTAGTCATTTTATCACTTAGTCAATGTCAAGTTCACTTAAAAAGACCTCGAAGTGAACTTGACTAATCGACTTATCTGTTTTCAGTCACTGTTTATTTCCATTTTCCTGCGATACTTCATATGTTTGCTAATAGCATCAGCACTTTCTAACAATTTGCATCTGAAAGTTTGATGCATCTCGGAGTTTCAATTCATCTGCCTATGCTGAATATTTTTCTACTGCAGCTGATGATGGCAATGTTGTAGTAAACTAGATGAAAACCGATTTTACTGCCCAAATATTTCTGCATCTTTGTTACGAACGATCGGAGAGATATGATGACATTTCTGCAAGGGCAGCAATAATCAGAAGTATCTGTATCAGTCCAGCTAGACTTACCCTGTTCAACCCAGTTGGCCTCAAAATTAGTCAAATTGCTGTTTATCTGTAATTTTAACCATAAATTGCCACAATGAAATGAGTTGATTTTTGCGACGTAATAAACTTATAACTCACACAAATAATGAATTAAATCAAACTCGTGTTGCGGTGAGTTAACTCAAACTCACAACTCACAAATTAACAAAGTTAAATCATGAGTTTAAACTCATTTGAGTTAACACATGCCCAACACTGTCTAAGACTAAACTCTTAGCGAAACTTGACCTCAGGCAATGCATCAAGCAAGTTGTAAAATTTAGCACATTCACTCGCTTGACCACTGTGCTTGTACGCAATTCACTTCAGGGTTTACAATTTACTGGAAAAGCCAGATACTGAAACACACAATACGAACTACAATAGTCAGCAACTGAACCAACTCCAGTACATTACAGCCAATTCATGTTTTGTGACGTGTTTCATTTCAATTTAAGTTTCATCCACTGACAAGTGAAATATCATTAGGCCTTGCAAGACCTAATGTGGTTGCTTAAAACAATAATTATTCATCACATTCTCAAAAAAAAAACAGTTGGCAAGCATCTAATATGATCACAGTACATGTAAATGTACGGAGTGCACATGGAATAACGAAAGCTGTCAGAGCATTAACTTTTTAATGCGTTAGTGCATTGCATTAATTTCTTAATGCATGTTCTAACGCGTTAATAACGCGTCATTAATATTGCTGATGTTGTAGGAAGACTGCATGGGGAGGGTGACTGGAATGAAGCCCACGAAGTCGTGCCTGTTTTGCAGGACCGTGACAGTAGTGATGGAACAGCAACAAAACAATTTCTAATTACTTGAATATTGTTCGATCGTCAAATGAACTCCGTTTGATGGAATATTTTCACACCTGCTTCATGGAATTAAGTAAATTTACGTACATGCGTATTCATACAATGCAGTATTAAATATATTCAGTGACTTTATTCTTCTATTTGTCAGATTAAAAAAACAACAAAATCTTGATATCTTAGACTTAAGACCTAGTCTTGCTACGACTTGAGATCTCTAGCAACAAACAGCCACAAACTATTCTAGAAACTATTTAGTTTATACACATGTATATGTTGCAAATGTGCTAGCACATTCAATGTGCCACAAAGTTATAAATAGCATTCCGTATAAACTGCGGCTAAGTTGTTAGCAGTTGAATACACTAACAACCTCTCAAGATACGCTGGCTATTTCTGTAATAAATTAGCATAATATTAACACAAAGATATCGATATTTTTATAATGCTAACTGATGCAACAGTTCACCCCGCACAGATAATACAAGCATATCTAAGTTGGGACTTTTGCATTACTTACAGCAATGAGAATTATTAGATGCCTTATCCATAAATCTGCTCAATAAATTCTTTCCAACTTTTTCTTGACAAAAATCAACCAGCCTCACACTGGAATAACAACTAAACAATGCTAACAAATAACAGTGAGCAGTAAAGCCTATTATCCAGGTACATTACATAACGTAAAGTCCTTCCCGAGCCACAAGGCCTACAGGGTGGCGCTGATCTCCATTTCTTTAGCAATCAGCTAGACACCAGTTTACACTGCGGGGTGACCACAGATACAGGGCTAGTGCATCGCACGGTGTGCCTGTTTGCATCCCAGCTTTTGCTGGTACTCGTTGCACTCATCCACAAGGGATGGCCAGGCTGTGTTAACCTGGGTGGCTGGTTACATACCAAGATGGTCTACCCATCTGCCAATAGACAGTCACCCATCCAAGTACTAAACAGGCCCGGTGTTGGTTAACTTTGCTGATGTGACCAGCGACGTTACCAACTGAGCCAAACCGCGAGCAGATACATCACAAGAAACAGTCAGCATGACTAGCAGCTAGCAGTGCTAAAGCATCAATCACAATGCTAAACTCTACCATCTCAAGTATCAGCATCTCATGACCAGTTACTTGCAGAGAGGCCACAACTGTCAACAACTTGAGCCAATAAATGTCAAGCACCTTAATTGAGAATGGCAAATCCATATTAGAACAACAAAATCCACCTCTGACAGTCCTGTCCAGAAAGACTTTTGGGGACCAACCTGCACCTCTGGTAAACGTAAAAAACCAACTGATTAAGGAAAGTATCAGCTGAAACTAGACAGTGCGCTGCATAGTGTAATCAGGTCCATCGAGAAGGGAGGGTAGAGGGGAGGGGGTAAGTTACTCCGAGCCCTGCAACGTTTGGGGGCCCCAACGTCACTCAAAAATATAAAGTACAGCTAAGTGTGCCATTTTAAAGAAAATTCAAAAATTTTCTCCCCAGAGGGGCCTTACAATAATTTTTCCCCGGGCACGGCTGTGGGTCTTGATGGGCTGCTCTAAGTGGTTTGCAGGCTGTATCAAAATTTTTTTCTGTTTTTTTGCCGTTTGTGAGCCAAAGTTCACTAAATTACCTCAGCATATGCTAGAAAGACTTCAGTTTGTAGCGCTATTTTAATTTGTGAAACATCTGCGATCAAAATCTAAGAATGTTTGTTGAAAATCATGCCAAATTTTTTTTAAGTTTTGGCTGCCAAATTTTTAGACATCGTTTTTAAAATTGCGCCCATTTCTGATCATGCGGCAAAGTTTCACAGCGACCGACTAGCGGAGGGACATTGAATAATACGTGCTGAAAAATATTAAACATCACCAGCAAACAAAAATGGCAGCCATAACAGCCACACGAAAAATGGTCACCGAGATGCCAGATTACATGTAACAAAATCTGGCTGAGCGAGATATATCACAGTGAAGAACGATCAATGGATTAGCTCAAAGTGGCTGTCCTGCAGACTCAAGACTGCTATGATGCCGTTGAATTTTGATGAGCGGCGTCTGTACTCCGTGGCACTGCGGAATTCCTCACTTGGTGTTCTAAACATGCAGACACAGAATAACAAACAGAACACTACATCGTGCATTACAAAATGGCAGCATGCATCAGAAACAACGAGTGGAATTTGTAATATCCATTTGTAAAAATTGTCATCTCATCTGTTATGTATTTTGCAATGCATTAGTATAGTCACTACTGTTTCTAAATAGTTTGCTTGCCAGCTGCAAAACAAAGAATATTCTGTTGCTGTTTCAGACACTGGCCTTCGTCACATAAGCAACTTTTTTATGGTGGCATTAAGTCTGTGCCATTTTTTCTTAACTACTCTGTATAACACATCTTACTATAATGCACAGAAAGTCTGTTTGTCTGTCAGCACCCTCTAGCGCCTTCCTTGTTTCACGGTTGCGAACCGAAACCATGACATTTGAGTCCTGCGGCCTTAGGTACATGCCCCGAGCTTGACCCCCACGGGCAGCCTGAAAGGGCGAGGGTCTTCTTTCCCCGATGACTCTACCAAGCCGCCCGTCAGCTTAGCACATTGTGTAGTGCTTCATGGCGGAAAACTCCTGCGGTGGGGCACTTCTAGTAAAATAATAATGAATGCGGTGACTATGGAAGATGGACAGAGTTACATGTAAATGGTAGCAAATAACCAATTAATCATCCACTTTCAAAGAGTTGGACAATTTTGTACAAGTTTCACAAAGACTTAGACAATTCTGTACAAGTTTCAAAGTCATGGCAACAATGACAGTGATATACCTTCTTTTGGAATCATGATGCTGTCTTTTTCTGCGATGGTAACACTGTGCAGCTGACGACGAAACTCGTACACGACGTTGATTTCTTTATCGACACCGATACATGGATCATAGAAGCCGGGCAGCTCCGCCTACAAGTGTACACAAAATCTGTTAAAGAAATGAATCGATATTTAAAAGAATTGCAAATTTTCACCACAATCTCTCTGCAACAAACTTGTAATTACCACATACAGCTAATTAGCTGAGAACTGCAAATAAATGGTAATATTTAACATTTTAAAATTACAATGCATACAATCCAACATAACTATCACTGAAATGCCACTGACACTATCAGAATAACATCTGATCACCACCAAAAAGCCCTACTTCAATATTTCTTGGAGACAGACTGATCCAGTCTAACCTGTAATAACTTGGACAAAATTTGCTGAATGAATGATAATCAAGAGTAGTACAAACATAACTGGAAAAATATGGCACAATTTCATCAAACACATATGACTAAAAATTTGGGGCACCGTAACGACGATTGTTTTTTTGCGTCCACGACTCCTGATTCATTAGGCCACCGATTAATTATAAACCTGGTGAATCCCCTCAATGGATCTAGCTGAAATTTGGCCTCAATTTCTTGCAGGTAAAGGTCGTCCTTCCACCCAACCTTCCCCCCAACCAATTGTGGTCTTGTCTGGTTTTGGAGGAGAAGTGAAACATAAAAAAATATAAAATAAAGCTAAAAAGTGAAAGCATAAAGCCTCCTATTGCAACATACATGCACAGGCGACCTAATAAGAGACTGCAATGGATGCATGGGTCGGCTAATCACACAACATAGTAGAATGCAGTCCGTTCATATACCAGCTGAGTTCCGGCCGGCACAACCAGCTGCGAATTTTTCACCATCGACTGTAGAGGAATTGTTACATCAATGCATTCCAACTCACTGCACAGAACAACATATTAACAGAAATGAACGTTGGTGGCATAGCATAGTGGTTAGAACGTTGATCCTGGCCGGTGAACTTTCCTTATCCTGCGCTAGACTGATGGATGGCCGTTTGACCACTTTGTGGGTAAAGCATCTGCTATCAGTCAATCAACAAGGCCAACTCAGCCTGCCATCCCTCCGGGGTCGGTTAAATGAGTAGTAATTCATTTATATGGATTACTGACGGTGGGGACCTTTGTACAACTGACTGGGGCTGTCTGGCCTGGCCGCTGCGTTAGCCTGTGTCTGCAGGCTGCATGCAGTGGCTGTGCGGCAGGCAGCTCTGGTCAGTGACAAAAAGCGCATTAGAGGCATGTATATGCGACGATGCGCTATACAAATTGACGACCTTTACCTTTTATCTTTAGACAGAGGGTGAGGTCAAGTTTCACTAAGACTTTAGTCTAAGACTAAAGTCTTAGACTAAAGTCTTGACTTTGGACTTATCTACGAACTGGGCTTGACTTTAATCTCGACTTTCGTTTCTGGTTGTCCATCTTTTTAACGTAATGGTCGAATAATCACATTAATACGATTAGTTAATTAACATATAAAAGTGTTTTCCGGGCCTATATTAACCTGGTGTTGTGTGCGTATATTAACCCGTCAAACTAAGTGTCCCATTTTTGAGGACGCTAGGCATGAATGGGTTAATTTGCTTACCTATATGGCCATTTTGTGGATATAAAGGAAATTTTGTGCAATATTTTCAGCAATGCAAGCCAGCGATGACGTCATAATTTACATGGGTGTTGTCTGCTGAGTTAATGCCAGTAAGTAGTAAGTAACAAAACGCCTATTATTTATCAGATGCCATACTTTATTTTACTAGACAAAAAGTGAATATTACGTTCAAATAACGAACTGGGGCAACCGTTTAATTATTCTAAGGCATAATTGTACTCTTTTAACATTAGAAATCGCTAGCTGACTTTGGTCTTGACTTTAGTCTTAGACTAAATTCTTAGCGACCTCACCTAGTGTTTGCTGTCCATACCGAGCAGCTACGTCACTAGCAATGCTTCTTACATTTGTGTCAAAATAACGAATAACTTGAGGTTGTTACACTGGCCCCCCCTGCGGTGTGCTTGCATACCATGAACACTGAGCACTAACTGGCTTCATGATAGTTTCACACCTATGACTCAACTCAACTCGACTCAACTGTCATGATTATGGGTGACGACGCAATGACATCATTAGCGCTGCACTGTCACGCTACTGTGCACAGACCACGTGATGTTTGCTGGCCTGGCTGAGCAGTTGAGTTAAGTTGGGTCGCGTCGGCGTCGGCAATTTGAGTTCACACCTAAGACGTGATTCTACTCCACAGTTGACAGACCGCAGCTGAAAGCAAACTACTAAAACAATAAAAACAGAAAAGCTCAATAGCACCATCTATACTGCATGCGAGTTATAAAACTACAGTCCGATAAGTGATTGTCATGACCAGGAAGAGAGAGACTAAAGACCGTAATGTTGGACTTGAAGAAACGTATGGTGAAAGCACTAGTATGGAGTGAAGCTCTTTATGGCTCAGAGACATGCACACTAAGAATAGAAGACATCAAACATATACAAGCTTTTGAGACCTGAATCTGGTGTAAGATGGAAAAGATCAGCTGGACAGCGCATGTGTCAAATGAAGAAGTCTTGTGTCTGGTGCAAGAACAACGTTCTCTGATGCAAGTCATCAAGCAACGCCAAGCAAACTGGATAGGACATGTCTTAAGACATGACTGTCTTCTGAAG
>Ga0056128_1005976_pt1 | contig 15351 bp, 9 predicted proteins | sample WorMetLIZISLAND2_FD_71113 | JGI IMG/M metagenome (GOLD analysis project Ga0056128, IMG submission 71113) | Marine gutless worms symbiont microbial communities from Max Planck institute for Marine Microbiology, Germany - Olavius geniculatus... ...
TGACTGTGTAATGGTAAAGTTTGAATTTTAAAATTGTGATTTGTGCTGTTTTATATCTACAACCACGATGTCACCCTTACACTGTATATAAACTAAATAGTTTTTTTTACATAAATTATAGATTTAGATAGAAGCCTGGTACTGTACTATAACGACCTGGATAAACGTACAGCTGAAAGCTAACGTTTGCAATTTCCATTGCACGTAGGCCTGCTAGGCTTATGTTAACAGGAGCGTTCATCCCCATCAGCGTTAGGAAGCAGCCCCCAAGTCGCACCAACCCCTGCCTTTCCCCTCTTTTTCTCCTTTTTATATTTTTTGCTCCCCCTTTTCTTTTCCACTTTTCTCTCAAGCAAAATTCAGCTAGGAGTCTTGGGTAGCGCTGTAAACTCCATACGGGGTCCGGGCAAAATGATTTCGCCTTTCGTGGCATTTTTAATTCTCTATGTGCAATGTAAACAACTATGTTTTGTGATTTGTCAGGTGAAATTTTTTTTTTACCAGTTTAGCTTCTCTTTCAGGAAGCATTACTGTTTCGGCAGGCTTTCAATAGAGTGGACACCCATGGCAGTTAATCGATGAACAGAAATGTTTTGTTAGTGAGAATGTCACCGCCGAGCTGAGCTTAACGCCTCTAAAACTAACAGCATTACGGCATTTTTCAAAGATTTACATTTGTTTAGTATTTTCTTAATTACTCACTTTATTACTTACTGGCATGTAGGTTTGCCGGCGGAACGAAATGTGCGTCAGTACGAGTGTTGCCCGGAGAAGTACGTAGACGTCATATTTACGATCCACATCCGCCGCCGTTCCCTCTACTACGTCTTCAACCTTATCATACCTTGCGCACTCATCTCCAGCATGGCTCTACTCACATTCACTCTACCGCCCGATGCAGGCGAAAAGATCTCGTTGGGTACGATACGAGTTATGCGTAAAACAAAATCAGTGCTTCCAGTTACAGTCCGGCGAAAAAGTATAGTGTGTGAGACTTTTTTAAAAAAATTCCCTATTTCGTGACATGCTAAATTGCACATGAAAACGTAGTAAGACATGACAAACTATAGTTTAAAAAAGTTTTGGTTTAGCAAAACTTTGAAAGCAAACAAAATACTGCACCAGTATTTTGAGGGTCCGATAAAAATTTTAGGGACGGACCTTTTTAGCGACGGCGACGGACAGCAACTAGAAGCTCAGGAATTTCTTTATTTTTTACACGCGAAAGCAGGTACTACTTTCAGCGCGTCTTAGCCATCGCAATTCCGTCTGTCCGTCTGTCTGTCTGTCTGACACACGGGTGGATCAGTCAAAAGCGGTGCAAGCTAGAATCACCAAATCTTCACCATCGGTTACCTGGAAGACTCTAGTTTCAGGAACCGTAAAGCTTTTTTTATAAATTCGAAGGGGGTCACCCCGAACGAAGGGCTAAATGAGAGGGGGTAGGTAAAATTTGCAATTTTTGGCCAATAAGTTGCTGTATCTCAGTAACGGTGCGAAATAGGGCCTAAGTTACTATTAATCATTAACAGGAGGTCGTACATTGGCTCTCGATTAGCGCCGAATTCATTGACCTTGAATGACCTTAAACGCCAAATAGGGGGTTTTATGGATTTTTTGGCGATTTCGGGCTGCGACACAAGTCTATATCATTTACAAGGTGGCGCCACAAAACTGTCGTTGCCGGTATGCGATCCAGATAGAGAATTTGGTATTTGAATATTAACTTAGCATGAACACCCCAATTTTCAGCTAAACTACTGAACCGGAACTGCTATAGGCTTTCGCGCGTCTCGTGAGCATTAGTTCAAATTTGTTGTTACCATACAATACGAATAAGAAAACACTGGCTAATAATTATTACTCTGATTCAATGCATTTTTGAAAGCTATGACCAACGGCAAGAATAAATGATACAGTTGATGAGCAAAGAATAATATAGCCTAAGCTTAAGTCTTATATAAGGTTACGAATTTGGTCTCTCGGTGGCGTAACGCCGCAACGTTGAACTAGCCGAACGGTCAAGAGGTCGTTAATTCATCTCCCAGTTACTTATCAAGTGGATGGGTGACTGTCTGCGGACAGGTAAAACATCTCGGTATACCACCAAAACAACTCAGCCTTCCATCCCTCCGGGGTAGGTAAATCGAGTACCTTCCTGTCTGGTTGGGGTTAAGGCCAGGCGCGGTTGTTTACTTTTGTAGAGTCAAGGTGGCAGGTAACACTGTTTGATCCCGTACGGCCGGTGACGCTCCGTAGCTCTACGTGGGTTTTTGGTAAATAACGGGTTGCTGTAGCGCAGCGGCTGTGTGGTTGTTCGTTAGGTGTGACGGTGATGCTGTCGTTGACTGTTTTTCTGCTTCTCGTCGCTGAAACGATGCCACCCACGTCTGACGCCGTGCCGCTTATTGGTCAGTTTAACCCGTGCCGATACGTTGAAACTTTGTTTTTTGTTTGTCAACTTATCTTTTTTCCATCGTGCATTATTGTGTAACTCACAATTCACAATCATATTACGGCATTATGGACACAAGGCGGAACAAACAATTAGATACTTGTGGCGATTACTGGCGTTTGTTGGTTAAAAGGCTGAGGCCCCCAAATTTTTAACAGAGTGAATATGGACGGTCATGTTTTCACTTTTGCCCACTAAATTTTCTAAATGGGAAATTTTTAGCTTTCAATTTTGCATTTTTGTCAAAAATTTTCGAATAAGAAGATAGTTTTCTACAGATTAAAATTTTGTTTATCTACCCTGTTTCCCTGCCATAATGACGATTCGAGTCCAAGTTATCCAATATTTTAAAAGATTTGTTCTTACTATTGCGATTGCTAAAACTTCTAAAAATAAAACACGACAAAACATTAGAAATGTTCAGTATTGTTATTGTTATTATTATTATTCAGACAATGAATGTGTGCTCTCTGGTGGTTATTTCTTTCAACTGAATCCAGTGTATAATTCTAAGAACATCGAATCTGTGACAGTGTGACCAGTATTACAGAGAAACGAGCAACTTTCGCTGTCCACTGATGCCGCACGTGCATAATTAATCACACGGTGTACCGTAATGCAGAGACGAGCAGCACTCTCGTCGTCGTCAGTAACTATATTTCGTAGAACAATTAAATTATAGTTCATTAACAGAAGCATGCACCAGCGTCACGGCCATGTAATCTTCACCACATTGTGCCATATCAGTAGCCATCCAGTCTGACAGCGAACTGGGCTAGTTCTAGCCGCAGGATCCGACGATGATTTATGAATAGCACTCATAAGCATCGGCATAATTACTGACGTTGAAATTGTACAAGGTAATGTGTTTATGTTAAACATAAGATTCCTGGAATTTGCGTTTAAGCTATGTTATTGAGGGATCCTTTAATATTATTTTCAATATTATTTTACCAAAAATATTTCATTTTCTTTTTGGCCGTTTTCATCCAAATTTACTTACCTACCAAATTGTCCAGTTTTATTGAATTAGTTCGTCACTCAAATTTCTTCTCTTAAATTTCTCTCGTTCCAGTTTACGTAAGTTGCTGGCTAACAGTCCGCAAATTGTCCCTTAATTTCTCTCATAAAATTCTTTTTAAAATCCGGCGCGGTGGTAGGCTGACATTGGTCGCTGACCCCCCCCGCACCCCACTCTCCGAGATAACATCGGATCTATAACGGTCGTCGAAAGTTGGACCCACGACCCCCCTTTCTCCTTGGAATACGCTAGCACGGCCGCATGGGATACTCTGTCACGGGGTCTATTGTAGAAAGTACACTTTTTTGCCAAAACATATAAATAGGCAACGGCCAGATAGCTTGTCAGTTGCAGTTTAGACGTCGAACGAGCAAGACATGCTCTTGCATATAGTGCGAATGACAATTTTAGTTAGTTGTTTTCGATCGTAGTTGAATATTTTGACGATAAATCGACATTGTCAACGAATGTTGGCCATCTTGTCTGGCTGTGCGAACGTGAGCGATAGACTTGAGCGATAGCAGTGTTGATAGAAGTCATCGATAATCACCACGGTCAGCAATTGTGATTGGCCTCGACCGGAAGTCGCTTGTTTGTTGCGTCGAAATGTTGCGTCGAAACTGACTACTGATTCTGAATATCGCTTGCTGAAATCGGTAAATATTGTTAACTTGCTGACGTCTTGTTTCTTGGCCGGATGTGAAGATGTGCGCTAAATTTCTAACTCTTATCTACTTTTAGTTTATCCCATTGATAGGGGCTTTACGCTTTTCTTTCTTATTGTCAAATTGATGCATCTTCCCTAAGGTTCCCTAAGTTTCGTTTCAGTTCTTAGTGCTTAGTCGGACGGTCGGCTGGCTAAGCTAAAGTTCCCTGTAGCTCTTTAGACCGTTCTGCTGACCGGAGGAGGAACGGCCGGTCAATTTTCGGTTTCGCCGTTTGGAGTCACCATCGATCACTGTCAGATAGCGTTCAGGCCCATAGCATTGCATCGTAATAAATGAGCACTTTTACTATTCACGTCAGCGCCCACTTCCGGTCTCAGTTTCTAACCTAAGCTCATCTACTGTTGTCACACGTGTCATCGCAGTTTCCGCCAGCAGTAGCATAGATCCAGTTCCAACAATGGCCGATACAGCTTATACTAATTTGAAAGAACTCGCCGATGAACGCAAACCCCTAAATTCGAATTGAAATAGTTCACACACAGTTTAGAGAAAACCTTGTATAAGGTTTCTACAGGCATTTTGAAGTAAAAGCTGGAAACGTTGTGTGACGCTGTGACATTTTAAGCATGCTAAAGTTGACAATGTTGATTATTCCGAATTTTGAGTTTTTAACCTTTTATAGTGCACTTCATATTAAAAATGTTTGCCGCACTTTTATTTTAAGCACTATTTTTGAACAGTATGAAAGTCTAATTCAAGATCGGAAAATTGTAGATATTCCAAATGTAGTATCTAATTTTCTGACATCACAAAAACTCGTTGCACCATAAAAAGTCAACGATCAACTTCAAAGTAACATGGTGTCCGAGCGCAGAGATACGAAGTGCACTATAAAAAGTAAAGTGCTTCCCGAGCACAAGGCCCATAGAGCGGCGCCGATCTCCGTTTTCTCAACTTTCGGCCAGACATTAATTTAGACTGCGATACGACGGATGCCGCAGGGATAGTGCATCACGCGGTGTGCCTGTTTACGTCACAGCTTTCACTAATCGTTGGCACTCATTGTGCCTACCCACGGAGGGATGGCCAGGTTCAGTTAACCTGGGTAGGTAGTTATTTACCGAGACGGTTCAGCCGCTTCCCGACGGTCACCCATCCACGTACTAACCGGGCCCGGCCTTGATTAACTTCGTTGATGCGACCAACGACGTTACAAATGAAGCCAAACCGCCACATTATTTTGCTGACTAAAAATTATGACAGCGACAAATCCACGCATGCGTCTCTGTCCCGTAAACATCATGATTAAGTATTAATATTCATAGATTATTCATGATGTCCATGATCCGTCTATCGGTGTGTGTAGGCAGTTATTTTGCCGGCATCATGCTGATGTGTTCGCTGTCTGTCGTCTGTACGGTCCTCGTGTTGAACTATCATCATCGCTCTGCCGACACGCATCAGATGCCACGCTGGGTAGCTATCATACCGCAGCTCTAGCATTACCTTTTCCCCTATTTATTGCACGCTCAGGCAGTGGCGGTTCTAGCCCTGAAAATCTGGGGGTGCTATACTCCACCCCAAACCCCGCTGGACAGGATGCCTTTTACTTACGCTGATATCACCGACAAAACGTTCCATTGTCTGGTGTGTTATGCATATTAAACTGGGGCTGCTCAGCCAAAATATTATGGGGATGCTGTAGCACCCCCAGCTTTAGGCTAGAACCGCTACCGACACGCTGGATCTTCCACAGTGTCTACCATAATGTCTATACCACACAGCTGGACTGGATAGTAATTACACATTTTCCACAAAATGTGCCAGTAAAATAATATCGAAAATATGTCAACATTTGGCGATTATATTGACAAAAGTATAAACCTTACGTTTTTGGCAAACATTGTAATGAGGCTGCAGAGTGCACAACCATGATCACTGTAGTACGGATGAAGCACAGCGATAAGGCGATTTATAATACGTAATCAATTTGGTTCAACGACTGATCGCATTGTGGTAATTAGTTCCCACATATCAACGCAATAAAATGCGCACGCAACAGCCAGCTCTTAACCACTGCCGGTGTTACCTGCGCCGGAATGTTGGAGGCCCCCAAATACAACTGTGAAAATGTGAGGCCTCTATAATGGGGTCTCGGGGCAGAGTTCCTGGTCAGGGTCGCCCCCCCCCCGAAGCTGAAACACTTTTGGCTTTTGGACATTCAATGGAAGACGCAAATTTGCCCACTTTTCAAAAATTTGAAGCGCAAAAAATCAGATAAAATTTGTGTTGTCTTTGCAAAAAATGAAGTTTAATAAGACGCAATACGTCACAGATTACTGTAGACTAATGAAAAGTAATAGACTTGTCCATTTTGGGTAAATTTGCTACATGTTTACTTATTTTATATTTTGAATATTTAAAAAATAATAAATTTTTTTTTCGTACATGGCATGAGGCCCCAGAATATACGCGAGGCTCCCCCGGCCGGCGGGTACAGAGCCCTTTCGCCGGCTCTGGCTTTGGCCTTGACACAGTGCTCTAATATTAACGGCGCTCGCACTAGGCCTCCCATTTAGGTCCGAACTTTAGAACTTTTGATAATCTTTAATTTACCGATGACGGTAGAAAAACAGAATAGCAACACAGAAAAAAAGAAAGGAACAAAATACATATACATACAGTCAGTAGGCCACAACGGTGACTATATTATCGAAAAGCATCTTATCTATGCAGTTTCAGATTAAAACGATAACAATATACAAAAAGCATTATCACAATGCTTGTATTTAACTAAAATGCTCACTCCGATGTGCAAGTAAAACACTTGACAATTTAAACGCAAATTTTTTCCGACAGTTTCTGACAATATCAATATTATTTGTTTTAAACAGTTTCATAGAAAACCTCTTGACAACAAAATCCAATGAGTTAACAGCAGCCTTGTTTAATGGGCAAGCTTCTAGTCCATACAATAACACAGGCATACGCTTACTCAAAATGAGTTGCAAAATAACCTCTTCAGATGCATGTCTTCATGTCTTCGGACCTTACCAAAGATAGCATTAACCGCACGATAAAATGACTTTTAGCAATATTTAAGAGCATTTAAATTCTCTACTCCCTATAATGTGAATGCCTAAATATCTAATTTCATTACTCCAAGGGATCACTTCACCAGTAGAACTGACAACTTTACTACACTTTATATCGTAACGAGGACCAACACGCAGACAAAAAAAACTTCTTGGAATTACTCACCATAACTAGCCAGTTCAGTTCGAGTTCACAATTGTGCAGCAGTCTCATTAATGACACAACAGAAGGGGCTAATGAATATAGTGTATAAACCGTTTTCTGGTTTGCACAAGTTGCCAATGTCGTCAATGTATAGGCCTATTGCGAACAAGAACAGAGAGAGCACCGAACACTGGCGTACACCGAAGTCAACTCTAAATTCTTTGAACCAATGTTAATCCCATTTTATACGAGTATAACAACTAGAAAACAATTTTTTTACTAATTACAGGAACTAAACGGGTATAGGCTTATGTCTTTTCATCAATGTTGTATATAAACCATGAATCCATGATGATTGACTTTGTCAAATGCTTTGCTCAGGTCGATTGCACTGAGGTTAATGGTATACTGCCTCTTGACACAAAACGATTAACAATACTAGAAATACGTTCTGTGGAACGAGGTAGATACCATTGCCACGTTATATAGCTTAGCAGCTGCGTTTCAGCGTTTAACGCTCCTGTGAGCCTGCAGCCATTTTGTCTTTGAATAAACACGGTTGGTTGCCATGACAACAAAGATCTTCAGGGGAGAAATTTAAATGACACCATCAGATAGCCCGGGCCCGAAAATAAGGGTGAAGGTGAAAACAAAGCGCAATTATTTTTTTACGAAGGCCGAGTTGTAGTCAATTTTTGTTTTAAAATTCGTTGCCATGGCAACAGGGGTCGTGGGGAAAAAATTCAAATGACACCATCGGATAGCGCAGGCCCGAAAATAGGGGGTAGGTGAAAACAGCTAGCAATTATCTTTTCGGAATGCCGAGTTATAGTCAATTTTGTCCCAAAATTTGTTGTCATGGAGACAGGGGTCGGCAGGGGAGAAATTTAAATGACATCGTCGGATAGCCCGGGCCCGAAAATATATGGGGTAGATGCAATCAGCGCGCAATTGTTTTTTTCGGGGACCGAGTTATAGCGCTTTGAACTTTCCATTGGCTGTAATGCAAAATTTTGCAAGTTTTGAATGGTTGTTGTGGCAACAGGGATCGATAGGGGGTAAATTTAAATAACACCGTTAGACTGCCCGACCCAGAAAATACTGGGGTAAGTAAACACAGCGCGCAATTATCTTTTACGGGGTCTGAGTTATACCGCTTTGAAGTCTCCATAGGCCGTAATGCAATTTTTTAAAAATTGGTGTAAAATAGGGGAATGAGTTATCAGACATCAAACAAACAAACAAACTCGATCTTACTTTTCGGGCCTCGAATCACTGTGCAAAATTTCATCAAAATCGAATCAAAATTGCGGCCGTAGGAGTGTTTACAGACAGACTGACAGAATGACAGAATGACAGACAGACGCAAGTAATTTTATAATCTCTCCTGTGCTTAGCAATGGGACAGATAATTACGTACCGAATATATAGCGTGAGAACAATTAAGGCCTTTTTAAAACCCAAACTGGTTATCGGTTGCAGCAACACATAACTGAAGTTGTTTTAACAAACAGTGCTCAAATACCTTAGACATGATAGGACTAATAGCAATACCTCTGAAGTCGTCACAGAGCATTGCTTTTGTACGGCAGTCTTTTACTTTGGGTAATGTAACTATGTTTGAAACCGTCAGGTATATGACAGCTAGTAAGCACCAACTGAAATAATTTAGACAAAATAACAGATAGCACCGGATGACAATACAATAAGTGCTCGGCAGTTAAACCAACAACGTCAGACGCTCTGCTGCATTTCAACGAGTCAATAACAGTGCTAACCATCTCAGTATCAAACTTAAGAACATCAACAGGAGGAAGTCCGCAATATCCCGCACGCATCTTGGTGTACTCTTTGTTTCAGTACATCCGCTTGACAAGCAATATTGAATGTATACTACTTAGAAAAATGGTTGCGAAATTTTTCAACAATAATATTAGCGTCCACGCAACCTTCAACTTGAACACACTAATTTTGTTTACAGCAGAAAACTTAAATACCAACATTTTCAAAACGTTGTATTTTTTACGTAACAAAGCCTCATGCAATTTCATTACTGTACGACTCAGTACTCAAATTATTGCATTCTTTGATACGCTTACGATACTGCTTCGACATAATTTACGTTTATCGAAAACTGAACCTTGTCTGGGCTTACCTGCCGCTTTTTATATTTCATTAGAGTCAATTGAGGCTTGCTTTAACAAATCCAACTCTTCGTTCCACCAGAACTTCAAAGAATTCTTACGGTATGGAAATATAGGCATTAGTCCACTATTAAATTAAGAACTCCGACTATGCCATCATAAGCACGATTAACAAAATCATTAAGATCACATCTAATAGGTGTTGACCGTGTTCAATGGAACAATTACAACGTAACGATGCACACCGGTTGTTTAAGCCGATAAAGAATTCAAGAAATGACCAGTATAGGCTACTCGTAATATGAAAGCTTGTCAGCGTGGTCCCATCGAGGTTGTAGGCCTAACTGTGTGGGTTTATCACAGTTAGTTGATCTAGCATTAAGCCTACACGAAGGGCCTGTGCGATCATGTATTAACGTTAACAATAAAAGCAAATGATCAGAAAAATTAATATCTGGATCCATAACTAAAAAATCAACAAAATGTCGCTGTGACGAAATTAGAGCATAATCGATGCAGCTTTCCTGCTTCAAAGAAGTTACAGACTTACAACTCGAAAATAAAGCATCTGCTCGTACAAGTGAACGCGTGTCCGTAAACTTGTTAATACACAATGAGGCGGGAACAGAGTTATCCAAGTCAGTGTAAAAGTCACCAGCAATAACAGTCATAAAACTCACACCAAGATGAAATGTTAGCTAGTATTGACTCGTAAAAGCTATCTGAAAATCATTTATTCGTTGTAATTATGACGGTAAAAGGATCGTTTGCTCGTCTTCTATCTGATTTTATTTGAGCACACAGTGTATTATTGGCTGTCACGTGGATCTCTGGTAGTTATGTTTTGAGAGTTTTGTTTGTTGTTTTTTTCTTCCTGTATATATATTTTTTACTTTGAACAAAGTAAAACGCAGACGGAAACATATTTTAATAAAACGTGCGGCGTAGATTCGCAGGCTGATTTGTGATTGGCTGGGGACGCTGGTGCGCGTCAAGAGACCACGTAACTCGTCGTCAGACCGGAAGCAGTATGGCGGCGCCGCCGAGGTCGCTGTGACGTCATCAAGTCTGCACAAGTCGAGGACTGTGACGACCATGCTCAATGAACAGTGTCCACGCCGTCTGCTCGCAAACGTATTTGACCTCGACGATGACGTCACACGCACCTGCCAACAGTCGTCGACGAGCGACAGGTAAATAATCAGTAACTAATCACGTTGCTGAATATCGTCACAAGATTCCATTGACACGTCACGTCTACAGACTATTTTACACCGTCTAGTGCGATGACGTAAGTTGCATTGAGAACGCAGTTTCATGTCGAAAAGGCGACCTAAACATCTGCCGGAATTTCCCAGTCTACGGAATACGCTGTAGTGTCGTATAACCAGAAAAGGACAGTAGGGGCGACTGCCTCTCACGACTTCAGTTGTGAATGCAAATTTGTGCAGTAAAACTAACGGAATTAGTCTTGGCTACATGCATTTTCATGCCAAAAATGCGTTTGCAACTGCCACGTATGTCACCAACTGTGGGAGCTTCCGGCACTCGCAAACTTAATAGCTGTATGAATGGGCATGCTGTCTCTCCTCAGAAACCCCCTTTCGCTCTCTGCCTCGACTTTTGGCTCTATGAGCCTCACGCAGTTCGCCCCCACCCCGACTCCAATTTCTAGCTTTGCCTACAACTATGCTGGCGTTGATTTTTTGTAACTAAGTACAACAGATTCGTACCGGTATCTGCATTATTTCGCCAAAACGTTCAAGTTCTATATACATTTTTATGATATTTAATTTTGCAAGCATTTTTAAATTATCATAATAGGAAGCTAAGTGAGAAAAACGTTTATAAACTATTCCCGAATGTTTATTGCGCGTGTGGTTTAGCAGCACGTCACGTGACTGTAGCTGCCGAATGACGTCATTAGAACATCCAGTGGACAGCAACAGCGTCAGCAGTAGAAGACCTGCCGTCGGCGAGCAGTGTGCGACGTCGACCGTCTGGACTAGTCACGAGGCAGTGAAGACTGGCTCGGGGGCGGGGCCACCTACCTGGGGGCGGAATCACACCACCAGAAAGGCTGTCCTTGACGGCATGGGCGTCACGAGGGCGTTAAGACAGACTCGGGGGCGAGGCCATATACTGCTGGAGGCGGTCCTTGGCGCTGTGGGCATCTAACCAAAGCGCAAAGATAAGCTCGGGGGCGGGGCCGCGTATTTGGAGGCGAAATCACACCGGGCTGGAAGCGGTCCTTGGCAATACGGGCGGGTCACGAGAACATCAAGACAGGCTCGGGGGCGGGACCACGTACTGTTGAAGGCGATCATTAACGGTGTGGGCGTGTCACGAAGACACGAAAACTGACTCGGGGGCGGGGCCACGTGCTTGGCGGGCTCGCGTCCTGCTGGAGTCGATCCTCGTCGAGTTGAGGTCTGTGACGGAGAAAATGCGAGCGGACGACGAGCGGTGTGGTTGTTTCACTCAGCCTGGCCATCCCGCCGTAGCTAGGTGCAATGTGCCGCTCGCTAACACATTACAGGTCCTTTCAGAAACAATAGTATTTCATGCTCGCAGTCATTGGTACTGACAACGTAATTATTTCTGGCCATCCCTTCATAGGCCGTACTAACGACGAGCGGTGTGAGTTGACGGCGGAGTGGAAGCACGCGGCGATGGTCATCGATCGATTCTGTCTAATCATATTTACCTCATTCACCGTCTTGCAGCCCCGCAATGACGTCACTCGATGACGTTACTCTATAGCGTCATAGGGTATGATGTCTTGTTGCGTGACGTCATTCACCGTCATACTGACGGTAGCCATTCTACTGTCGGCGCCGCATCTCATTGTCTTATAGTCTGTATTGGCTTACACTATGCCGACAGTGTCAGTCAGAAAATGTTATCCATCTCCTTCCCCCTCCCCGACGTGTTCTGAAATTCATTCTGCGACGACAAATAAATTTAAGGGATCTTTTAAACGCATATTTAGTCTTAAAAAATAAATTTCCGAACATGTAATCGGCTGTCTCCCGTTGTAGGCTACGGCATAACACTGGTGGCGAATTTGGGTTTCAGCAAAAAGTGGCAGAAATTGCTACCCATGCTTTCCCTCCCTCCCCTCTCATCGCACTGCCTTTTATACGGTCATACCTTTTCCCCTTCTCTTTCTTTCATCTCCTTTTCCTTAAAAATAGGTTTCCTTAAATTTAGCTTAAATTTAGTGTGGCTCGGTAGTCTAACGGTAACGTGTCGGACTTGTAATCCTGAGGTAACTCAGAAACGCAGGTTCGACTCCGCACGAGGACACTGGAGGGTAACGACCTTAGGCAAGTTGTTCACACACATGTGCCTCTGTCACCAGTCAGTATAATTTGGTACCGGCTTCACCGCTGGGACGTAAACAGGCACACCGCGTGATACACTGGCCCCGTATCCGTGGTCTCGTAGTGTTAAAACTGGTATCTGGCTGAGGGCCTTAGGAAACGGAGATCAGCGCCGCTCTATGGGCCGTAAGGCTCGGGAAGGATTCTACGTTTTTTAAAATTTAGCTTAAGTAACTATCTGGAAAGCGCTGTGAGCTTCCCCAGCGGGGTCAGAAACGGACACAATCCAAATAGAATTTGGTATCTTTTTGGGGCGACTGAAAATGCGACCCCAAAATGTTTGAAGCCCCGTATCTCTGTATCCGTGCAAGATAGGCGCATGGTCATCATTGACCACCAATAGGAAAGTGCTTTCGCCGGGTCCGATGGTCACGTTCCGGTGACGTCACGTGACCCTTAAAGATTACAATCGTGACCACAAAATATTCAAGGTTCAGTGTCTTCATGGCCGTGGAAAGCAGATGGTTTATAATTGACCATCAACATAAAAACTTTGTTATTGTAATAAAACAGCAAATATAAATGTACAAAACATCTAGACGATGTGATGGTGAGTAATATCACCTTTTTATGATTTTTTAAATTGATTTTTGCTGTTTTCGATGTGTCACTCATTGCATGTCGCCGTTAACAAGTGTATAAACTGATGTTTTGAATTTTGAATTTTATTTCATGTTAAATGAATAAGTATAGCATTAAAGCGCGTTGTTCAGGAATGAGGGCAGTCACCGAAAATACAAACATATGTACTTAGGGCTTTGCACCCTAATTACTTTGCCTATTTCCTAAATTTATGTATAGTTAACATTTGGGGTCTCCGAAAGATACATTCGTCTGTCATCCCCTGTTATACCATCGTGAGTACGTGTGCACGTATTTTAAACTAAAATGTATAACTAAATGACTAGAGCGATACAAATATTCAAACTACCTGATTATGCTGACTTCTTTAAGTATCCGATTTTACGCGCGAAAGCAGCTAGACTGCTTAAGCGCGTCTTAGCCATCGCAATTCTGTCTGTCTGTCTGTCACACGGGTGGATCAGTCAAAAAAAATGCAAGATAGGATCATGAAATTTTCACCATCGGCTGCCGGGAAGACTCTTGTTTCAGGAACCGTAAAGCTTTCCCATAAATTTGGAGGGGGTCACCCCAAACGAGGGCGCTAAATGAGAGGGGGTAGGAAAAATTTGCGATTTTTATCCATAAGTCGCTGTATCTCAATAACGGTGCGAAATACGGCCTAGGTTACTATACTAATGACTAATAAGAAGTCATACACTGGCTCTCGATTGCCACCGAATTCAATGACCTTGGATGACCTTGAACGCCAAAATAGGGGTTTTTATGAATTTTTTTGGCGATTTCGGGCTGCGAGACACGTTTCAAGAGCGAATTGCGCCTAAATCAATTGACATAGACATGGAGAAGCTGCGTATGAAATTTCCAGCATTAAACGCAGATTTCGATGGTCCAACTCTCGATTTTCTAGGTTCAAGGAAACCTGCGCACGAGGGCATCAAATAGCGGTACCCCGTAAAAGTCGTTATTTTACCGTTGTTGGCCAGTCTTTCGTGAAAACGGTTGCAGATAGGCTCGGGCATGCTACCTATCACAACAAGCGCTAGTGACAAGCTTTTCTATCGTATCAACATCGATGACTTTGAAAAACCTTGAACTTCCAAAATGAATGGTTTTTTTATCGATTTCTTTGCGATCTTCGGCTGCAGAGCACACTGAAAGAATGAACTGCGACGAAATGGCTGAAGATAGACTGACAGTTTGCGAATGGAAACTGCTATAGTCTTTCGCGCGTCTCGTGAGCATTAGCTCAAATTTCTTGTTATTATAAATAAGCAGCTGATTTTTAAAATTTCAAATACACCAGTGCAAACGTAGGCTTATGTAAGCGTGTAACCATGAACAGTAAATAACTTGAGCAAACTTAACGCATCAAAACGACGAAGTAAGCGATGAATATTAAGCTTACGAATATTCCTCTACGAGTTACTCGATCGACGAATATCGCAAAATGAAACTGGTGAACCCAGCACGGGTCGCGTATATACAGGGTGCGGCAAAAAATGGACCCCTGAAGTTTTTCGCCGTTTTCTCAGCAACCGTTTGGGATTTTAATATCAAATTTTACAGCTTTATTTACTGAAACCTTCTACATCTAATTGGCACGTAAAATGTGATTTTGTTGAAAAACGACTAATTTATAGACTTTTAACATGACCGCGTACCAATTTTTCAGCATTTTGCTATTTAATTTTCAAAAAACTTGTTACACGTTACTGCCGATAACGTCGCAGTAACGTTTTGATAAACAGTAATTTATATTGTTTATAAATTATCACTAAATTATCGTTCCTTTAAAGCAATCGCCGGCTGCCCACCGGATTCATCTTCCAGCAGGACGGCGCGTCAGCACACA
>Ga0056128_1005977_pt1 | contig 15350 bp, 5 predicted proteins | sample WorMetLIZISLAND2_FD_71113 | JGI IMG/M metagenome (GOLD analysis project Ga0056128, IMG submission 71113) | Marine gutless worms symbiont microbial communities from Max Planck institute for Marine Microbiology, Germany - Olavius geniculatus... ...
AAATTACTGTTTATCAAAACGTCACTGTGACGTCATCGGCAGTAACGTGGTAACCGGTTTTTGAAAATTAATTAGCATTTTTAGCTTGAACGTTTTTAATGCTGAAAAATCGGTAAGCGGTCATGTTAAAAAATCTATAACTTCGTCATTTTTAACAAAATCACATTTTACTTGGCAGTTAGATGTCAGCGGTTTCGCTGAATAAAACCGTAAAATTTCACATCAAAATCCCAAACGGTTGCTGAGAAAACAGCGAAAACTTTAGGGGGCTACTTTTTTGCTGCACCCTGTAGTTACAAAATTCACTTCATGTAAACCGCCGCTAAAACGCGATTTACGTCCGACGCAACACGCGCAACGTACGCAACGCAACTGACGCAACGACCGCTTCAGTCCCTCCCTTTTGACCGTTGCGTCGATTGCGTACTTTTCTCGAGTTCATTACGTATCTGCTGGCGTACTTTCTTGCGTTTGCTACGTACGTTGCGTGAGTTGCGTTGTATGGAAACCTCGCTTATGGCCAATTCACACCCACGCCGCGACTCAACAATGGATTCACGTCGGTAGGTGTGAATCGGCCATTAACGATGCACCATGCAGACAGACAGACAGACAGACAGACGGATAGACAGGCACACACAGATACGGTGGACAAAAAAAACAGCAGGGGGATGTGGGAAACAAACCGAATTCGAAATCAAGTCACGACTGTCACTGAGTGCGTTGTCCAGTGCGAGAGTTGCTATATGTCTACAATGTGCACCGACAGACAGACAGACAGATATTCATCACGCTGACTGGCTGGCTATCACACAATCACGCATGTATCACTGCTATACTGACGACAGGCTGTAAATGCAATGCATTACGAGCCAATGACACAGCCATGATCCTCATAATCGGCTTTTTAGAAAACCTTAAAAACCACAGAAGTCCAAATTTTAGGTTTCTGGTTTTTTTAAAGATCATTGTGCACTTCGAATTACATATCTTATCAACACGCAATAACACAGACGTTGTACTGCTCTTAACTTTGGGGCACCAAAAGCTGGTATAAATGATACAAATGTCATTTCTAAAGTAAATTTTCTGTTCTAAGTTTGTTAAATTGAAGACTAAACAGCTGGTATGATACTGCTAGCATATTGTTGTCATAATACTAAACAGACCTTGTGCATGGCAGGGGTCCACTACGAACGTTAGGGGGCCTTGTCAGGGCCCCTGACAAGGCATTACAGGGCCACTGTAACATCAACCAGCAGAGTTTATGGGTGGAAAATAAAGAAATGATAGGGTCCCCACTACATACGTTATAGGTTCCTGTGAAAAATAGGGTTCCCCAGTAGAAATGTTATACATCCAATAAAAACAGGGACCCTGCTACAGATGTTAAAGGCTCTGTGAATGGTGAGCCTCTAGTATAAATGTTAGGGGCTCTGTAAATGGTAGGGACCCTATTACAAATGTCCGAGGGCCTGTCAATCATAGGGTCTTCAGTACAATGTTAGGGGTCCTGTGAATGTTAAGGCCGCTAGTACGTCACTACAAATTTTAGGGGGCCCTGTCAATCATACAGTCCTCCAGTACAAATGTTAGGGGACCCAGTGTATGATATGGCCCCAAGTACAAACACTAGGGGAACCTATGAATGGTAAGACCCTCACTACAAACAGGACGCCCTGCGAAAAATAAGGTCCCTCAGTAGTAATGTTATGGAGCCAATAGTAGAAATAAGAACCCCACTACAAATGTTAAAAGCCCTGTCCAGTCCAAGCACGGCCACATGCCAGAAATTGTTGACTGTCGAGAAAAACTAACGTTGCTAACAGCTTGCGTTCGATAGACATGCATAACAAAAACTACATGCAGCAATGTGTGTGGAAGCTCAAATATTCACCAAATTCTGAGCCACCGAGAAATTGTTGAATATATAAAAGATGCCTATAGAGTCATAATATATGTCCATTACAGAACCGATACTCAGTTTATAATATCTCTGAGAGCAGCAAGAGGCTGAAATGGAGTTCAAAAAACAACAAAAAACCATGAAATGCACCATGCAAGTGAAAAACTGAGAACAATACTTAAAATCTTCCCGAGATTACAGCATATCATTGCAATGTCCAACAACATCAATTTCAGCAAACTTATCGACAGATATTCGATCGAATCTCACTTAGTAATTATGCAGCACTTTAAAAACTAATTGCTGAATACTGCATACAATATGCACAACACAAACTTAGCAGCAGTACAAACAACGTGATAGTATACAGCTACAGGTATCCAGTAAAATTGTGATTATGTGAATGAAGCAAATTTACACAACTGCAAATGTCAAATGCCCAAAATTTAGCAAACGAAATCAGATACTCACAGGGGTGCATAAATTACAACAAGCGACACATAGGCATAGCCAGAAATTTGTCTCAAAGGAAGGAGGCACTCCAGAGGCCTGAAGGGCCACTGTAACATCAACCAGCAGAGTTTATGGATGGAAAATAAAGAAATTTGCAATTCACATATGCTTCAAGTTTCATGCATGTTTTCAAAGTGGGTAATACAGCTGAAGACAAATCCGATTTGATCTCGTTTTTGCTGCCCTGCCAATGCAATTGCAGATTCATCTAGAATTTTCAGAGAAGGTTAGTTTGACTTGGCCCACCATATAGGGCCAAGATTTTGGTGGTGCCACCTGATAAACACAACGGAAAAAAATTGACATTGTGCTGATGGTAGTTTGCAATCTCTGAGTGTCGTTCTAGTAATATATGTGCCCCTATCCCCCCTCACCTGGCTACACCTACGAAGCAACATACGCAATACTACAATAATACAGTGAAGCAGCACTTGCAGTGTCATTCAAAGAACTATTTATATCGTATTATCATCATATACAGTCCACAATGGCCTAACGAGTAACGATGACAGACGCAGCATTGTCATAAATATCACAAGTGCACAACCACCAAAACACCTAGCAACACGCCAACACGTAAGGCGACGGCAATTCTGTACAAATAAGCGGCGTCAAGGCAACAAGGAGCAGAGACAATTACCCATCTACCCTGAAAATTTTAGCCTGTCGAAAAATTTTCTTGAGATGCAAAATCTTCTGTCCAAAATATGAAATTTGAGTCATAACTTGGCCCGAAAGTTTCGGCAAAAATTTTGCCCCAAAACTTTGAGCACCCATAATATTATATCAAAGGTTTCAACCTGTCAAAAAAATTTTTTTCCTGTTTACAAATTTTCCCTCAAAAATACATAACTTAAGATGGAAAATTTTGCTGCAGAAATCCCCCCCCCAAAATTTTGAGCACCCTGAATATCCTATGCCAGAAATTTGCAGCAGTCTGTCAGAAAATTGCAACTTCCTGCCCCCCTTCTTTCTCAATCCACGTCGCCGCTGGTACAAATCCACACTCAGACTTTGTCCGTTTCACAATCTCTGTACAACTGCTGACTAACAAGTCAGGGACAACTGAATAACGAGTGTCACAGATACGATATATTGCTTTGCAGATGCAAGAGGAATATTTCATGCAGCCATGACAAGAAGTAACAAAATCAGCTTCACACTAAACATGGTGGCTCGCAACCGCAACATGCACAGACTTGCCACAATTTTTCCAACGTTTTTCTAAATCAAAATGACTTCATCATTTACATATGTTAAGAGTTGTCTGCTTGAGTGCATTAGCTGACTTGTAGGCCCACTTATAGATAAAGCAGCTGCTAACAGCAGCTTAAACTATGTATAACCTACAAAACTCTGCACAAATGCACAGCAACCGAAGGAACAGTTTGCAATTTCTCTGAGCTATCACAATCACTTTTTTAACACTGAGCTCTCGCCTCTCTCCCCTCTGAGCCCTTCTCTTTCACTCTTAGCTATCTGCAACTGATTCACTCTTCTAGCAACTTCCAACAGTAGAATAGTGTTTTACATGTCTCAAATCCAAACAATGTCCATCCTTAATCCAAACAATTATTTCTCCAATGCATTCCCACACAAATATGTGCACGACTCTCATAAATAACTTTGACACTGCTATTTTTTAGGTAGTTTCCAAACATGACAAACTGACATCACTACCTAAAACTTTGCTGACAACTTGCTGCAATCTATTTGTAACTAATGCTACTAAGCGCTATTTCAGAACACAAACAATTTCACTAACTGTCATCTAAGCTCAGTCCTATTAGCTCCATCACAGAGTTCATGTGATATCTGGCGTTTAATCGCTTACCTATTTATCAAATGGTTTATTAATCACTTCAGCCATTTCTGTTGCTTTATTTGCTACTAAGATTACATAAAAAGTTACAGATAAAGTTCCATAAATTTTCGCAGAGGGTCAGACTTGGCACAACCTAGTGGTGGCTAAACTTTTATGGTAATCCAGAACAGCATCTGGATCCAGAATAGAACTGAACAATACTGTTGCCAGATAGGACAAAGATTTAGATGCTGTCACGTGGTGAACAGTCACTACAGAAAAAAATGACATAGCATTGGCGGAGATTTGTGATCTCCGAGCGCCCTTCTACGCTGTGTCCCCAAAAAACGTCCCACTTTTTTGTTGTCCACATCTTTGCTAAATTTCAACCAATTTTCAACATTCTTTCACCAGTGCATTCTGCAGACAATTAGCAATAGTGATTATTAAATATCCCACCACACATTAACTGTGTCTGTACATTACCTTGTGAAATAAAAATGCAAGAAAAACTAACAATAATAGACAGCAAGCATACTGGTAAACAACTACACCTCTGACCAAAACTGCAGTGAATGATCTGTACAATGCTATACTTTCTTAGATTCGTTTCTGGCATGTTGAATGATAGGTTGTTTTATGGCCCTTGTGAATTAGTCAATTCAACATTTCATCCACAGTGGTCATGTTCTCTTCAGTACGTGCATGCTTCAGTCTGCCGGTCTCATGGCTTTGTTTGGTGCTGCATGTTTCGCAAATCTGTGATAGTAACATTCCCAGTTTTTCCCTGTTGCAGTTTATCTTCAAACATTCTGCCAGCATCCTCCGAAAACTGTATTTTTGGAACTGGTACAAGTTCTTAATCAGAGCTTTGTTTCCACTGCTAAATGGACATAACATCACCGGTTTATCATCACCGCATTAAAAATTATTATTCAGTGTAATATCGTCTGTTTTTGTAAACAAACACCAAATGTATGTAAAATTAAACATTATTTAATTTTCATATAAAAATGAATAAAATTTGTTTCAGAAGATTAATTTTTTTGCATAAAATTAAGCATTAAAGTGATTTTAGTGATTTTTAAAAATTCATGTTTCACACAACAGTGTAGCTACACAGTTAAAGCGTGGTGGGATATTTAACAACTATTATTTAACAACTAAATGTTATTGCTAACTGTCCACAGTATGTGCCAATAAAAGAATTCTGAAAATCAGTTAATATTTGGTGAAAATATGAAAAATGACAAAGTGGGACATTTTCTTTGGAACACAGTGTAGTTAAATGCGTGCCACATTCTATGCTAGACCTTAGCATCAAAAGCCAAACAAGCTGCAGGATTACAGTGAAAAACACAAACTGTCGACTTAATAAAAAATAATACACTCAAATCAGTGAGGTGGGAATTTTGGGCCTATTCTTGTCAGTCCTGGAACTGCAATTATATACAAAAATGTGTAATATACCACTGGCCGAAAATTTTAGTAGCACGCACACACCATTTACATTATATTATGACTAATTGAGTTTAAAAGGAAATAGTGTAAATATCATTCATGGAGCATATCTCTGAAGGTAAATGACATACATATACATATACATATACATATACATACATTCTTGTGTTTCTACGTTAATTTTTCCACAGTCATTCTGCAGTTGTGTTACAAACAGTGAACTTTGCTCTGGAAGTGTAATAATCTAGTACAAATATCACACATTAACAACTTACGGTATGCTAAAAAATTAGCATGGTTAACACTTTAGAGTACCTTGCAGACTGTGTCAGGTTAAACTAAGTTTCTGACAGTTTAAACCAGTTAAACCTTGAGTGGCAGACACCGGCTTTTGCTGCCAAAAATCCAACCCTTGACTGGTAACAACAAATGTGATGAAAATACGACAGACAACCAGCCGACATGCATATGTCTTGCTGAGCATTAAAACGATGAGCCAACAAAAATGAAATCTCAAGCCGTGAAATGTTCCTCTACAGCTATGATGCACTACCACAATAGCAAGCAACTGTTCCCAGTGGCATTGTAGCGGGAAGCTGTCTGAACTTTAGCTTGCTGAAAAATTTCATTTCCACTAGTAAATTCTCTTCCCAAAATGCAAAATTTGGGCCTAAATATTACCCATTATGAGAAAATTTAGTAGAAAATTAAAATGTCAGCCTGTCAGAAAATTTCAGTGTCTTGTCAGTAAATTTTCTTCCCCAAATACAACATTTTAGACCAAAACCATGCATTCAATGCATTGTTGAGTAATTTAGGGGAAAAGCTGAAAATCTGAGCACCAGTAGTTCTCAGTTGAAAATTTACAGAGCATGCTGTCCAAAGAATTGCAACTTAACTGCTAACTATTCTCACATGTTTAGTTTTAAATTCTCTTCCCAAAATACAAAATTTGAGGCTAAAATGCATCTGCTTCAAGAAAAATTAAAGGCAAAATTGAAAATCTGACATCCTGTAATCTTGTGTTGGAAATTCGCAGCTTTCGGTCATCAGAAAATTGCAAGTTCTTGCGACCTACATTCTTGACCCATGACGCTGCTGGTTGTTGTTGCAAGTGGACTCTTGAAATTTACCGCTGCCACTGTCAGCAATAACGATCCTGACAATGAAATTATTATTACTATGAGGCTATCTCCAGCAAAGACACGACAACAACCATGGTTGAAACAAGGCACGAAATGCACAGAAACAGGGTTGACATACGGAGGTAGATACCCCAAAAACCTGTTGGGTTTCCTTCGGTAAACCCAGCTGAAAACCCGGCATAAACCCAAGCACATAAAACCCACCCAAACCCAATCCAATTCTAGTTTCTTGTTCCACTTAAACTAATAAAATATTCAATCACTGCAAATTTTTGGATATTCAATGCTCTGGGAGTAGATCGAAACTCAGACAACCAACAGACTTTTCAGCTAAGGTTTAGGTTGGGTTTTTAAAAAAAACTCAAAGCACCGAACAAAACCGAGTAGGTTAGGTTTTTTCAAAAAAACCCAGGTTTTTGTCAACTCTGCACACAGCGAGCAGTCCTGGGCATCCATGGAGGTGGCTGACAACGATGATGTCCTGTGGTCGGTTACAGACCTAATATCATATGCTGAATATATTATTCCGTAACTATCTCGTGGAGTGGCGTGTGCCCCTAAGCGGTATGCTTTCCAAGCAGCCAAGGAAGTGCTGGTATGCCGTACCAGTCCGTACCATTTCGGATGAAGCCCTGGATGACAAAGTTGACACATGGGTGGCACAGATGGCAGTGTGTGGAATGAGAGTGGACAAGCGGACAGACGGTGGGACGGAGCAGACCCTTAAACACGGTCAGAAGATCTGTGGACATCGCGTCCAGTCGCGCCGCCAGTACTGTCCGTTGAACTGCCAATCCTCCTTGCTGGTGTGAGGATTCACGCACAGAGCAAACCACCTGCAGATACAATCAACAAGCAGCAAAAGTGTTAGATGGCTTGGCGGCGTAACAGCTAGCACGTTGGATGATCGACAGATTGTGGGTTTGACCCCCCGGTCGTGTTGCAATCAAGTGGTTACTACATGGACGGGTGACTATCTGCAAACAGGTAAACCATCAAGGCATATAACCAACACCAAGGACAACTCAGCCTTCCATCCCTCTTGGGAAGAAAAATCGAGCACCAATCTGCCTTGCTGGGGTTAAGGCAGGGCTCGTTCTAACAATGTATGATTTCATATGGAGATCGGTTCCCCCCCCAAAAAATGTACACACTAAAAGTTTCAATAAATTCCACCGACAAAACAAAGACCACCGATTTACGTCCCATCTGCAAATGGTAAAAGTCCTGAAAATAATTCAGGATCCACAGAAGTATCTGGATTGTCATAAAAATCTGGCTGTCAAAGTCATACTCCACCTCTTCAAAAATTCACCACATACACAATTAACTGCCTTGGCCTTGTGGCATCTGGCCTTGAGCGCATAGAAATTGGCCTCATGTCCTCAAAAATTCACAGTGCAATTAATATTCACAAACAATCCAGCCATCGATGCTCATCTCTGTTTTGTACTGGTGCTTACTTATAATGAATGAAAGCTGATAACAGTCCTGATGTTCATACATAACAAGTTGTTCTCTAACATGTCTGGTCTCAGTCTCATAAATTGTGGCCTTGGCCTTGACCACGAAAAATTTTTTGGGCCTCAGCCTAGACCTCAGTCCCATTCTTTCTGGCCTCGGCCTTATTCCCAGCTGGCCTCATTAACATGAATAACATCCATGCTACATATGTAGCATGGTTGGTAGCGTGGCGTAGTTGGTAATGCGTTTCGGCTGAAACGAAGTTACTCTACGGCGGGCCCGGTTAGTACTGCGATGGGTGACTGCCTGCGGGCAAGTAAACCATCTCAATGCAAAGCCTGCCAGCTAGGTCGACTCAGCCTTCTACCCTCCGTGGGATGGTAGAATGAGTAGTAACTCATTTATATGGGTTACGGAAGGTGGGGACCTTGGTACAGCTGACTGGGGTTGCCTAGCTGGCTGCTGCGCCAGCCTGTGTCTGCAGGCTGCACACGGTGGCCGTGCGGCTGGCGGCTCTGGTTAGTGACGAAAGCGCATTAGAGGCGTGCGCATGTTCACGACGATGCGCTATACAAATTGACGACCTTTACCTTTTTTTATATGTAGTAAATGCTGCTGTGCTTACCGCGGTGTAAACTCCTCGTGATGTTTCTTGCGGTCCTTGCGTGCTGACCGCTGCAGCTCTTCAATTCTATTCTTCTCAAAAGCCGCACCATCTGCACACACGTACAGAGCGCTGCTGTCAAATCAATCAGCCAGTAAAATGATCGGTCAATCGGTCAACAGGTCAATTGGTCAGTCTGTCAGTCAATGTTATGTCAATGGTCTATTGATCAATTACCGTAGTCCATAAGTCAATCAATTGCATGGTTGTTTAATCAATCAGTCGGTCAGCCATCAGAGAGCTATGGAGCATCACCTGCCATATGGGATCACATGGTGTTAGCTGCCACCCGACACAGGTAAACATGCCCCGCTTTAACCTCAGCCAGACAGGCCAGTACTCGATTTACCTACCCCAAAGGGATGGAAGGCTGAGTTGACCTTGGTGTTGGTCAATGAAGCAGTAAATACACAAAACAAACAATCAGTTAGAAGGCACTCGCGAGAGTGTGTCTCTGAAGTCAACTTTTACATCATAGTAATTAAAACACATTTTTGGTGAATTTGTTAGTTAATAATAAAACAAGTAACTACCGTGCTCTCTTTCGTAATCTGACTGCTACAGCATTAGCCATAACGTTTGCGGCTCTTGCCGTGAGCAAATTAATGAACTTAACTTGTAATGCAAATGCATAATATATACATAAATGTAAGTGGCACTCTGTATAAAAATTAAGAATGTGAAAATATGTCAGTAAAGTGTAAAAAAAAGTACCCACCAAAGTCGCCTTCCTCCATCGTCCGCATGTCAGGCCGGTACCGACTGTCGGTTGGGGCTATTTTTGCTCGTAAGCTGTCATCGATTTCATTCAGCATCAGAGCAAACTGAGTAAAACTGTAATACTACACATGCAGACAGACACAAACCCAAATAAGTGATTGCAATCCCAAGACTGATTTGTCAGTTACAGAATATTGGATTAAGAAATTTGTAATCCCGGGATCCCAAGATCCTCCCAAGCACTCGTTTTCAGAATTAGGTTACCGACTGCTCGTTATTTTAGTATCCCTAATAAACGTATTTTAATGCATAGGACATAGTAAGTCCACGTGGAAGATGAATCTGCAATGTAGGGAGTGACTGTGATTTAAAAAAGTACTATTTTAACCAATTTTTTTAAAACACAAAATCCCAGGATTGGAATGCTGAAAATCCCGAGATTCAGGAATGATGAAAATGGCTGAGTACTGGAGATCGCAATCACTAACTCAAGTACTTCAGTCACATGTTCTGATTTATGTTTGCTTATTTATCTCTCACAAATAGCAAATTACACTACAAACAGCAAGGTTGGAATGACCATCCATGTTATTTCAGCTGAGTTGCTATCACTGTCGCTACTATCACTAGCAGTTTTTATGTTGGCCATGTTAAAATGTAATGTATCAAAAAAATTACATCAGTGCAATAATGCTAGACCTCAACTGTCTAAAACCTGATACCGTAAGTTAATCTGCATCCCAAAATGCATTATTGACAACAGTTTAGTGGTAAAAATCCAGCAATGCAGAACACTGACACAGTGTGGAAACAATATCAGAGAAAAATGCATAAATGGAAACAAAGTCACTGGAGCACCACACCACATGCACAAATGTCTAGCCAAAAGGCGGTTGCACAACAACAAAAAATAAACAAAGCTGAACTTGCATTATACACTTCGCAAAATAAACTGAAATGAATTAAACCAAACTGCCAGTTAGTTTGCTCAGTACAGTCCATTCAATGCCAGTTCAGTTCAGATCAGTTCTGTTGATTTGAACATTCATCAGATTCCACTGAACTAGACTAAGATTTCAGTTCCCAACTAAACCGAGATTTAAGTTCAGTTTGGTTTGGTTCGGTTCTGTCGATTTGTACATGCCTGAACAGCAATGAAGACCACAAAAACTGCACAAGGTTAAATATTTTGTAAACTAAAAAGCGCTCGCGAGAGTGCATATCTCCGCCAAGCGAGGTAACTTAAACATTACTACTACCACTACTACACTTCTATTAATTTTTTCGCCAAATTCCACAAATGTCATTGCCATGGCAACAAGGGTCGATCGTGGTAGAATTAGATTGGCCTCATCCAGTAGCTCGTCCGCCAAAACCCCCAGTTACATGCAAAAATCTTGGAGATATCTCTTATAGAGAGCAAGTTATAGCCAATTTTGTCTCAAATTTTGTTGCCAAGGCAACAGGGATCGATAAGAGATAAATACAAAAAGGAAAGGGAGAAGTAAAGTGCCACTTCACAGCAAGGGAAAGGGAAGAAGTAATAACAGCAAATGCCAGCATTGCTGTTGTGCTGCAGAATGACGTCATTGCTATTATGACGTCATGCAGGTGCCGCTGCGTTATGAGTCATCATGTGCACGGACAGACAGACAGAAAAACTGATTACATAACCTCCACCAATGTTCAATACCTTCACCTTGGTGGAGACAACAATATTCTAGCAAACTGGTGCAGATGACTAATGGTGGTCGGTCACCTTCTCAGCATTATGTGGCTTCGGTGTGGCGACCCAGAGCAACCGTTGCCCAGGTAGGTTGAGGTCGCAGGAAGAGCCTTTGAGCGGGTAGCTAGTGTTGACATCGTCCAGGCCACCGATGGCTGGTTCACTCATTGTCTTGGGCAGCTGGTTACGTACTGGGGTCGACGTTGTGGACGAACCGTGTTCACCACTGCCCCGGTCCTATACACACAGCATTACAATAACATCCAGTGCCTAATTTGTACAGAAAAAAAGTGGCAAGACTCCACCATGGTCATTGGTCTGCCACCTTGATGTGGTGGTAGCACTTAGTGCTCCAAGGACCGGATTCAAAATTTGTAATTGAGAGGTATGAAGACAACTAAGAGCAGACCATTTGGCAGAACAACCATAATGCACGTTACCAGTGCTAAATACTGGTTACGTTTCAGTTTTGATGCCAGGTTTGTGCATTGGGCCAAACTGCTATGGCCTCAGCACTGAGCAGATGTAATAACCTGACCGGTAAGGTAAGGTAAAGAAGAAAAGGTAAGACAGCAGCAGAATGGTCAACTGAGGTGCCAAGTCTTTGGTGCTGATCGAGGGAATGGGGGCAATGAAAAGAAGCATCTCTCCTCAGCCAACTAGCAAAAAAAATTGCAAGCACTGCCCACAGATATTGATCATGCAGACAAAAATGCACAAAAATCTAAGTAATTTTGACCTTTGATCAATGACCTTGAAAAAATTTAGCTAAGTGCAGCAGTTCATCAGTTATCGTGTCAACAAAGAGAAAAGAAAAAAGTTAGCAGCAATGTCAAAAGCAATACTGCTGTCATTTGCATGGGCAGTGAAAACTTGTAGCTGAATCATCAGATCATCAGTAAATGGCAGATCGGACTATCTGACAATGTGCTGTTAAATAACACCACCTTGACTGTACTCGACTTTAATGACAAAAAATGTATAGAGTGCATTACAGATTTTATATTAGTACGTGCTATATAAACGTACACTTCACTTACTTACTTACTCGCTCTCAAATACTCACTGCCCGTATCAGTGTAAATGCAGCCTAACTGTAGCCCAACCAAATCAATGCTAATCAGTGCAGTGTAAACACACCCTGACAGAGAGTGATGTGGCTAATGCATTGTTCATGCTAGTTATTAAGATACTCACTCACTCAAATCGGTGTAAACGCAGCCTAACAAAAGCAACCTGCAGTCATATCAGTGTGAACACAACATAACTGAAGCCCTAAATCAGGACTAATCAGTGCAGTGTGGACACACCTTGATTGAACGTGAGGCGGCTGAAGAGGACGCTGATGCACTGTTTGTGCTTGCTCTCAAGTACTCGTCCCAGACGTCGATGTCGTATGAGAACAACGCTTCTATCCACTTGCCATAGAATGCTCGCAACCGAGTATTGCTGTGCAGTTCACAATGAAACATCAGCTTAGCAAATTAAGTCAACAAGTCAAAAGGTGCGAACAGCTCTTTGGAGTCGTTCATAAATGACGTCATGCGATTTTAAGAAAAAAATTGACGCCCCTTCCCCTTCGTCACATTTCGTCACACAACTCTGGACCCCCATCAAACATCCAACCCCCCTTCTCCGGCAGCCTGTAGTGTAGTGTATAGAGATGAGTTTCAGAATATCTAAATTATGATATATAAAAATTATATATGTTATCAAAATTGTCTACTGTCAGTATAATGCAAAAAAATTGCGCGAAAATCGGCTCAGTGTTCCAGAATGTTCCTTGGCCTAATCATCCTGTGACATATACAGTAAGTTGGCAATGTTAATTTGGCTGTCCATTTTGCCTTCCTGCAGATGTGACAAGCGTGACGTCACACATCCTTTAACACACCTACGTCACACAATGTCACAATAATGCAAACCCCCTCACTCCTCAAAGCATGACATCATTTATGGATGAGAAACCGATCGCACAGCTATAGAGCATCAACTGCCATATGGGATCACACAGCGTTATCTGCACCCCAATGCTGCCATCTGACGTTCACTGGTCTGTGGGGGGCTCCATTTTTGTGGAGCCCCTGTTTGGCCAAACAAGCTGAACATGCCTAAATCTACCTATGTTGGAGAAAGTTGCCAGAGAGACGTCGCTGAAATGTTATCATGGCAATAACAACAACAAAAAACATACTCAAGCATTCAAATACAACAACTACAAACTGCAATATCATACAAGCTAAACTTATTTTATAAGTTTAGCTTGTATAGATATTTATATCTATAAATATAAATATAGCTATTTAAATATAGATATTTAAATATAGATATTTAAATATAGACATTTAAATTTTTAAAAAATAACAGATTATTACTATCGGTCGACGAGGAAGCCATCGACTTTGTGCAAATCGCGACTGAACCAACCACATGGACGGAAGTTAACGACCGCCTTACACTTCGTCATGTGATTCGTCACCTCCATTGCACCATACTGTAACGTTTGCATTCGTAACAACAAACTCATTCTATCAATAGCTTAAAGCTGATTTTCAACCTATGCTTTCAGTTTACAGCTTTCTAACCATGGTTCCTACTACTCTGCAGAATTCATTTTCCCAGACTTTTTCCTGACTTTCCAAGACAAAATGAATCATTTTCCCTGACTAATTTGTTCACTCAGAATACCAATATCGGTTTTCAATCGCTTGCAATCGCACTAGAAACAAGGGCGGCAGAAAAATTTTAAAGTGGAGGTACAGATAATCTGCGAGCAAAGCAAGCAGAAAAATTTTGAACTGTTGAACAGTTAAGAATTTTTCTCTGCATTTCTGTTAACTTTTGCACCATGGAACTTTTAAATTCCCCGACTTTCCCTGACCCTCTGATTTTTCCCTGACTTGCCCTGACTGTAGAAACCATGTCTAAATGTTATTTTAAAACAAAATTACAGCAGTCTGGTGTATAGGTAAGAAGCTTGCATTAACTATCTCGACAACGAATAAAAAAACGCTAACAAAAAATAATTTTTCAGCAACAGTCTTGACTCAACTATACGTCACGTTCCATGGCAGTAAACTTTACGAGAGCAAGCTAGACGTCTTGCCCACATCAACAGCATTAGAAGACTGGCTTAAAGCTTAAAATGTGCGTTTAGCTCTACGGGAAACCCGTCTCAGAGCAACGGATTGTCACCTGGCATATTTGATCCCTGTAGAGTTACCTGCCATCTGACACAGGTGAACGTGCCCCACCTTGTATACTGTAACTGCATGCAAAACATAGTCCCTTATATTGTCTTATATATATTATATTATATTGTAAACAGTCGCCTATATTGTCAACATCAGAACAAAAAGCTAGACAATAGACATACGCACATGTTCAATCCACTGTTTTCCAACAATAATGTTATGTACACTGCAGTTTACGTTCTGCCACGAATATGCTTCGTTATGCCTGTGCACACAGCACATTAACTACAATATACAAATATAGTGTATACATAATTACATAAACAAATAAAAGTTTTGCATCAGCTCACATTTCAACTATTTTCCAAGAAAAATCATCAGTGGTAATCAACCATGCCCAATTTTATTTCAATCAGATTACGAGTTTCTGTTCTGTAAGAGGTCATTTTTGGCACTAGCATATAAACAAAGTGTCGCTGTTAACATAGGGCTTGAACTACAATTTAGCATGTGATACACCTTACACATACACAATGCATAGCAAAGCCGCAAAATACATCGACAATCAGTCAATATGTGATAAAATCATCACAAAAATTGTTTGCATGTCTTTGACTCAAAGTGAATAATAATAATCACAGGCTGAACAGTAGTTCAAGCCCTGTGTTAACGGCGACTTCTCTTTCTTATGGGAAAGCCAAAAATTCGACCCCCCACAGAATCAAAACCCCTGACCCGATTAAGATAAAATTT
>Ga0056128_1005978_pt1 | contig 15348 bp, 7 predicted proteins | sample WorMetLIZISLAND2_FD_71113 | JGI IMG/M metagenome (GOLD analysis project Ga0056128, IMG submission 71113) | Marine gutless worms symbiont microbial communities from Max Planck institute for Marine Microbiology, Germany - Olavius geniculatus... ...
GCTTCGACCGCGGCCTGCAGACTTCAAACGCCGCGACCGACCCTCATATCCCGCGCATTTCATATTCGCTGGACGTCGTCGGTTTAATGACGTCATCAATGACGTCATCAATGACGTCACCGCCCGTTGCTGCTGCTGCTGATGATGATGATGACGATGATGCGGTTTGTCGATACGACTCAAGTTACGACGGTGATTGATCAATAAACTGCACGGCGCGTCGCGTCGCCGGCCGCAAATCATTCTATTTTATACACACCACAACCAGACAACGTACGTACGCTCCATCTCTCGAGATTTCTGTCTGTGCGACGGCCCATGGCGCTCGAGCCATCGCTCAAAATCAACGCAGCGTAATATTGCCATATTTTACGATTGCTGTTATTGTTACTACGAATACTACTACTATTTATTTAGACACATATGTAGGCCTTTGTCGTCGTTTGCAATCGTCGCCAAATCGTTCATTCAGTGGTTAACACAACGTAAAAATTGCATAGCACGGGTCAAATTTAAAAAGTCTCATGGAAAAATGGCTTTTACGACGTTTTGCTTAATTACTGCTTTTCACATATTTCACTGAAAATTCTGACGTCAGAATTTTCATTTGATCAGTATTGTCAAAACTAATATAAAATGAAAAACAGTTTGGTCTGAAAGTTCTTTGACGTTATACATAAATAACAACGGAAAATTGCATCAGCCATTTTTATCGAGACACCGTGTGGAGTCGCCGTCGTATTTATGGACATGTGCAATGGCGTGTTTCCGCCGATAACGCGCGCGTAAATAATAACAGAGACTGCGATTTCTGTTGTCTCCTTCTCGACGACTGTAACACGTCGCGCAGTAAAAATAATCGGCATAGAAACCTGTGTGTAGGCGTATAACAGCAATTACACGTAGGCTAATGTTAATTACTCAAAGTACTGAAACGATGCAGTTTTCCAGGGGCGTCGAAGCAGGGGACATGGAGTAATTTATTTCCCCCTTTCTTCCCCCACTCAAAAAATGGCTGTCTGAAAATTTTCAGAAAATCGTCTAAGAAATTATCGTCTAAATACGCAAAGTATAGTACTGAAAAAAACAATTTGAAAAAAATTTAGGGGCAAGATCAAATTTTTTGAGCACCCATAATCTCCTTTGTCGGAAATTTACAACTAAGCAAACGTCGAGCAAACATGAAGCAGGCTTGATGAAACCCCGCCCCCTGGCTCAAATGTAGGCCTAGATTTAGCCTACAGCTGATCACGTGCTATATACAGGGTGCGGCAGAAAAAAGTGGACCCCTAATTTTTTCGCAATTTTCTCAGCAACCGTTTGGGATTTTTTTATATGAAATTTTACACCTTTATTTATTTAAACCTTTTACCTCTAACTGTTAAGTAAAATGTGATTCTGTTGAAAAACGACGAAGTTATAGACTTCTTAACATGACCGCCTACCGATTTTTCAGCATTCAAAAACGTTCATGCTAAAAATGCTATTTAATTTTCAAAAACTGGTTACGTTACTGCCGATGACGTCAGAGTAAGGTTTTGATAAAAAGCAATTTTTGTTGTTTATAAATTATCACTAAATTATCGTTCCTTTAAAGCAATCGCCGGCTGCTTACCGGATTCCTCTTCCAGCAGGACGGCGCGCCGGGCGCGTCAGCACACACAACGCGCAACGCCGCGCAGCGCGCAGAACTGGCTGCGGGCCAGCTGTCCAGATATCATCACAAAAGACCAATGGCCTCCAAATTCGTCGAATATAAACACAATGGACAATCACATATGGGGTGCAGTATTAGAGGCTTACTGCAAACTTAAAACAAAGCTGAAAACAAGCACCGAACTCAAGGAAGCGCTTCACGTCATCTGGGACAACCTGCCACAGGGACCGATCGACAAGGCTGTAAAAGATTTCTCAAATAAGGCGACTGGAGGCTGTTGTTGTTGCTTGGAGCTGGTGGTGAACACTTCGAACATTCGCAGTCACAATAGAATTCTGGCATTAGATCATTATTTAACTGTGTTGTTTCAACGATGTTATTAAATTGGTGTTGTAGCCGGAACATTTTTGAATGCTGAAAAATCTGTAGGCGGTCATGTTAAAAAGTCTGTAACTTCGTCGTTTTTCAACAGAATCAAATTTTACTTGGCAGTTAAATGTAGAACGTCGAGATAGCTGGATGAATGTTAGCAAACATCGAGCAGACGTCGAGCAATTAGCATGTGTGTTTTGAATACATTTGCTCGACGTTTGCTCGATGTTTGCTCGATCGTGTAAACGGGGTATAAGCCTGGTATCGTTCACGCAGTGCAAAAAGGGCGAAGTTGATGATTTCGGCTGCCCGAAGGCATCCGTAATTAGGTCGCAGTTTTATGGCAGACAAAATAAACCGCATCTCTGATAGTTAGCTGCTAGCAGCATCGCTATAGTCTTGCGAAGTTACCTGATAAGTCATGACCACGGGGCTTTATCGGTAGAAACTGATTATTGGATTTATTGCCATATACACGGAACAGGACACGCGCATTAATGCTATCATCATCGTTACGGCAAAGATGACCACGGGTAGTCCCCATTTTTCAGAGGCGGGGACAATAAACAAAATTCTCATCATGTAGAAGGGCAATCTTAATGGTATAATCACGTTTAAAATTTAAACATTTTAGTGTAGTTCTAGCAAACTGTTCTCTGTCTCTCGGTCTATAACTATTCATCATCTCGATACACGTCATAAACATGACTTATTATACCCATTTTGTGCAGACTGGATTTGGTAAAAGGAGCATTATATAAGGCTTGTAAGCTTTGAAATAATTTACCGGATGATATTAAAACCATAAGATCATGCCATTCTTTTAGACTTAGATTGAATCGGTTATTATTGCAATCGTTGGAATAGATGCAGAACTTGTTTAAATTGTTTGAATTGTGTCTGTTTGCATTTTTTCTGTTCATCTTATCTCTCATTGTTCTGTTTTATTGTTTTCTGTTGTGTTAATGGTGGCCAGCGTTAATGGACGTTTGCCTTTTCTGGCAGCCTGTCATTGTAGTTGATTATTATTGTGAAAACTGTTATTAATTTTGATATGTGACTTGGCAAATAAAATTCTCTCTTTCTGTTTCTCTCTCTATTTAATTGTAATTAGTGTTTTGCAATTACAGTAACCTAGTTCCCTCTAGATAAAAATATTCAATTACCGCTAAGTGTCAATGTATCATAATAATATTATTGCACTATGTAGACATTGTTTTTAAAACACAGCGCAAGCATACAAAAATTCAAGCAACGTACATTTTGCCTTACGCCATTGAGTTCAAGGTGCCCCTCCCTCCTTTTTTCTTGAGACTAGACCTCTAAAAACGACTGGCTTGACACGTGACGTGACCACGTGACTGACGCTGAGGCTGCCCCAAGCTACGAAAAATATCAACACACACTGATCGACCTCGCATCGTCGTACAAGATAAAGTTATAATTGATAATTCGGCTTGCAGCCGTCTTCTATTCGATTGACGAAATAATGACCTTGTGCGAAATGCTGCTTGAGGGTTGGATTAGGCTTAGAATGCTGCTACAGTTCTTGTTATGAGCTGATCCGTGCGATGTCGTCATCGTACAGTGTTAGCCTTCCGGTCGGCAGACGAGCTCGTTTGACGACCAAACTAACAACATTGATGAGAAATTGAGTTGTATTTGACACACACAAAGTAGCAAAGAGAGCGAAGGAAAACAACACAGTGACACGAAGAGGCAGACACAAGGAGAAGTAGGTCTAAAGGTGAAGTGATACAGACGACGTTCATCGAGTTCGACTTTGTTTTCAAATGCGTCTACTTCTTGTGACACATAGGCTACATTTAACACCTCACAGTATTCCAAGATAACAACAAGAAATTTGAGCTAATGCTCACGAGACACGCGAAAGTCTATAGCAGTTCCGGTTTAGTAATTTAGCTGAAAATTGGGGTGTTCACTCTAAGTTAATATACAAATACTAAATTCTCTATGTGGATCGCATAAAAATAGTTTTAATCCGTGGCGCCACTTTGTGAATGATATAGACGTCGCAGCCCGAAATCGTCAAAAAATCCATAAACCCCCTATTTTGGCGTTCAAGGTCATTCAAGGTCATTGAATTCGGCGCCAATCGAGAACCAGTGTACGACTTCTATTAGTGATTGATAGTAACCTATAGGCCCTATCTCGCACCGTTACTGAGATACAGCGACTTACTGGCCAAAAATCGCAAATTTTGCCCACCCCCTCTCATTTAGCGCCCTCGTTTAGGGTGACCCTCTTCGAATTTATGGACAAAACTTTACGGTTTTTGAAACTAGAGTCTTCCAAACAGCCGATGGTGAAGATTTGGTGATCTTAGCTTGCACCGTTTTTGACTGATCCACCCGTGTGACAGACGGACGGACGGACGGACGAAACGACGGACAGACAGAATTGCGATGGCTAAGACGTGCTAAAGCAGTAGCTGCTTTCGCGCGTAAAAAGCTAGCATATTAACTAATGCGGTCAAAGACAGTGTTCAGCAAGGTACATAATTAGTAGCGTATAGTAGAGGCGGCAGCAGCCACAGAGTATGGCCTATTTCGCATTAGCTAAATGCCCGAGATTATGTCATTTCAGAAAAATTCAGTTCAGCTATTTGTGTTGATGTTAGATACATTGACAGACACACTGTGAAAAGTGCTTTTTGTGGCTTTGCACGCATCATGTATGGAGCAAGCGTCTGGTCCCAGTATAGTCAAGAGGGTGGCAAATACCCGGCGGAGTCGAACCACTTCTGTTCCTGCAGCCGATGCATTTGCATCACAGCAAACGCAATTACAGCGGTTTCTCACAGACTTATGGTCCACAATTCCGACGTAAAACAACTTTTTTGAACTGCAAACTTCCAATAACTAAACATATCCAGTGCAAAAAGTTCTATGCGACAGTGTATAGTGCAAAGATGCATTTCCTGGTACTTTTTATGCCACTAATGACCATAAAAGTGGCCATTTTGTGTCGCCGCTTACGACGAACACTGTAAAAACAGACCACGGCTGGTCGTTTATAGTTTATGTGGCGTGCTTGCGACGTATATCGCTGTGTAACAATAGCGCTGCTGCTGCTGCAGCTGTTAATCCCGCAGTTTACTCGCCAAGCTAATCTACGAGCTCTCGGCATGCACGTCTCCGTCGTCTCGCAGTTCACTCACCAAAGCCCCGTTTCCACTACTTCGATATGTCGCCGAGGTGTTCGACAACAAGTCGGCACAACAAAGTGTACAAGAGATTTTACAAGCGATATTATTAGATTGTAACCAATCTAATGTACTCCTCGCGCACATTATTTTTTCATGTACTTTTCTAAGTGTTTTTTTCGTTCCTTTCAACTTTTATTAGAGACCCGGCGTCTATTTGAGACCGCGGTCCCAATATTGTACTAATAGTGACTGGCGTTGAGGTCGTTATTGGAAATTGTCTCCCCGTCTATCTAACACCGTTAACAGAATATGGCGCCTCAAAGATAATGGGGTCACGCCTTGACCTTTTAAGGTCACATGACGTCATCGGTCACGTGACCATTTGACGCGCGGTGGTCGACTTCCTATGAGTGGTTCATTGTGACCGTGGCCGTTTGAAGTTTTTCCAGGAAGGCTCTTCCAGAAACAGAAGTTAGTCGTCGTTCGGTCGGTCGTCGGTCGGTCCTCAATATTACACCGATCTCATATACTCCTCTTCGCTACGTTAGGAACGTAGCGCGCGATGAGTAAAAATGTGGTGGATTTATTGCAAGCTTTCGATTTCTTGTGGTCGTTGGCTTGTGTAGTGCTGGTTGTTGTGGATTTGCTGCACATTCAATGCCGATTTGTTGATCATTTCTTTCAGCGCAGTTTGCACAACAAACCAACAGCGAATCAAACTAACGCAACGCAGCTAACGCAATAAACGCAACGTATACGCAACGCAAAAAATGACACCGCTTCTATCATTGTGTTTGCGCCGTTGCCTGCATCAGCATAGATCTTGGGTTTCGTGCTTTGCGCGTTGGATGAAAACTACAGGGTAGGGTAAAAGTGGCACCATTTTTGTACGTCTTATAACTTTACCAAATATTGATCAATTTTCAATTTTTTTAATGTCAGAATTAGAAGACAATTTGTAATTAAAATGTCATTATAGATCCCACCACACTTCAAGTATGCCGCTACACTACCTCGTGAAATGTCAGATGACGCACTCAAGCCGGCGACGCCACTGACCAGTTGCGTGATCAACGTTGATCGAGCCTGGCATGTGGCCCCAAACAACCCAAACTTAAATCCAGTCGATTATGCTTTCGGGATGCCCTTCAACAGATGGCCTATCGATGTTGACGATTCACGACAGTCAACCAGCTAAAAAAAGCCATTGTCGCTGAGTGGGGCAAAGTGCCTCAGCGTTTGGTTGATCGCGCCATTGGTCAGTGGCGTCGCCGGCTTGGATGCGTCGTCCAGCAGCAAGACGGACACGTTAAACATTTGATGTGAAAACTGTAAGATGTGATTTTTTGGACAATAACTGAGAGACAACAAACACGTTGTTTCCGTTGTTAATTTCCTAAAATGTGTTGTTACGAAAGTCGTCTTGTTTTTAATTTTTATTCTTAAGACACTGACATTTCACAAAGTAGCGTAGTGACACACTATGGGTGTGGTGGAATCTATACTAATAGCTTTATTGCAAATTATCTCCTGATTCTAAAAGTAAAAAAATTAAAAATCCGTTAATATAAAGTGAAGTTATAAGACGTAAAATGGTGCCATTTTTGGTCGACCCTGTAGACTTAAGCGTATATCGTCAAACGCACATGGTGTCAACAACCAATACCGGACGTTCAAATCATTAAATTTTAAGGTACGTACAGAGCGACAGAAATAAAATAAAACAAGATAATGTTCGGACGGACGGACGCACGCATGGACACTCAGGTGATTTTATACTCTGTCCAATGACAGACAATAATATGAAATGAAAGCGGCGCGTTCCGGCTTTCATCTCATTTCATTTCATTTCTGTCACTCGGTACGCACCTTTAGACAACGCCGCAGAAGCGTCGCTGAGATAACGCTGTTTTTGTTCCACGCTACGTTTGTTTGTTCCACTGTAAAAGGGGTCGTTTTCAACGAGAAGCACAGTATTATTTATTTTTATTATACGGTTTATACACACGTTAAGTCATTGACAATGATGAAGATTCGCAAATGTGAGTAAGTACAGTAGCAGTACGATTGACGACGGATTAAAATAACTGCATGATAGCCGGATGAACGAGGTTGTTGGTCATCTGTAATTAATTTGCGCCACTCATCCGAATGCCGTTCTGATGTCCAGGCGACACATTAGGTAAAAACTGTTCTCTAGCTGAATGTTCTCTACTGTCCAGGTTTTTCTAAACTGCGTTAAGCATTGGAAAAAAACAAAATAATTGCCAAAAATTCAATATTTAGGCTACTGTTCTGAAAGTCGTAGACGTCGGTTGGCTAAATGTTCCTGCTGCAGCAGCTGCTGCACGAGACAAAATTCCTGGACAGTGGCAACTATACACGTGCAAAAAAGTAAAGTTAGCTTCGCTCACGTTACCTTTTTGCAATGTTTAACTCTAACTGACACGTTTAGTACAACGTACATACAAAATTTTTACACACAAAAAGCTTTAACTCCGACGGGATTTAAATTCCCGAACACCAAAATGTTAGCACACTTGCCGTTGGCAAACGCGGCGTTAGACATTCTAAAAAAAGCTTCGCGTGGCGCGTCATTAGTGAAAGTTGTAAATTTTTGAGTACCTGTAAACCGCTGTATTGTGACGGCTGACTGAACGCCGTTCAACAATCTCGTTGCGACTAAATGCTGTTGATACTTCTAAACACTGCTGCTGCTGCAGCCTGCTGCTGCTGCTGACATTGCTGTTACCAAGTGCGGGATGCGTTGCTACGAAGTGTGTGCTGAAGACATTATAGGCCTACATTCAATGATACGGTCCTCGCTCGTTGCTACAACACGAATGAAGAACTAGTTCTTTTAGAAAAGTGGAATCAAAATTGTCTTAGCGGTATAATGAATAAATTTATTTTTGTCAACACGCGCAGACAAGCACAAGACGAGATATAAAGAAAGGCTATACGTCTTCATTAACTGATTCTTTTGTGGCATTATGGCGTTATATAAATTGGTACTTAATTACTTACTAGCAGATGCCCCTAATAAAATCTCAAAAATATTACACTGCAAAAAGTGATACTAATACGAAAAACCGATACGGTACAGCTTGAAATTCTCATTTAAATAGATTAGTATTTCTACGAGCTACGTGAGAAAAGGCATCTTTTTTCTAAACATGGTGTATTGTTGTGCATGACTTGGAATGATGACTATAATTTACTTCGATCGGAGCCGATGTAATTATCGCAGCTAGCAGCGGCAATCAACCTGAGACGTCGTGATATGCGCGTTGACTGCTGCGACTAATATAAAGTGATTTCTGCCGATAGGAGACCTGCCCCTGCGGGTTCCTTGAGCTGTAGAACACAGGCCGATCCGTTTCCTGGTCGGGTGCTACAGGAAGTCGCTTAAAGCAGGTTTTTTGTTAGTTTTGTGCTGCTAGATTGTGTACACTTTTTACGCGCATCTTAGCTATCGTCTTGGCGTCCGTCCGTCTGTCTGTCACATTCGCGAACTGATCTGTATCAAAACGGTGCAAGCTAGGATCACGAAATCATCACCGTGGGCTACCTCAAGGTCTTTAATTTTTCGTAACAAAATGTCGTGCCCTTAGGTGAGGAGGTTCTCCTCGAACGAGGGCGTCAAAGAGGGGTACCGCCTCCCTTAAAAGACGTTATTTTGCCGGTATTGGCTCGTATAGTGTGAAAACGGTTGCAGATAGGTACAGATATGCTGCTTATCAAAACAAGCACTGGTGTCAGGCTTTTTAGATTTATCAACATGGATGACCTTGAACGACCTTAAACACTTTAAAAAGGGATTTTTAGTAAATTTTTCGCAATTTTTGGATGCAGCGCACATTTCAACACTGAACTGCGACGAAATGGCTGGAGATTTATTTATTTTATTTTAATATGTAATAAACATTCGCGACAAACGCGCGAGAACAATAACATAGAAAAACAGTAAAATAAAAACTACAAACATTACTAAGGTAGACAAAAGAAACACAGAAAATACATGCTAAACATAGAAAAACAAAACAACCTGCGTATGAAATTTTCAGCATTAAACGTAGATTTTAGCAGTCCAAGTCTCAACCCCCTAGGTTCAAGGAGATCGGCGCAGGCGAGCGTCAAATACAGCTACCACCTAAAAGTGGTTATTTTACCGCAATTATCTCGTGTAGCGTGAAAACGGTTGCAGATAGGCACAGACGTGCTGCTTATCATAACAAGCAATAGTGACAAGCTTTTTATTGGTGTCAACGTCGATGACCTTAAACGACTTTCAACCCCCAAAATGGGAGTTTTGGGTGATTTTTTGGCGATTTCCGGTTGCGTCACACATTTTAAAAGTGAATTACACCGAAATGGCTGGAGATGAACCTGGACAACCTGCGTATGACATTTTAGCATAGAACGTACATTTTTAAGAATCTGTGTTTCAATCTCTTAAATTCAAGGAGTCTTCCACACGGAAACCTCAAATTTAAGTACTCTTTCAAAATGCATTAATATCTTATTGCTGTAGGCCTACACTGATTGCCAAGATGGCAGGACCGCTGCTATCGCGCGTCACGTGAGCTTTTCTCAAATTTCTTGTCGTTGGTATCTATAGGCCAACGGCAAGGTTATCCGAATAGTGCCGTTTATCTGTTGGCTTGTCAGCAAGATTACGAAAAAAGTTAAACGGATTTGGCCTAAATTTTTAAAGAAGGTTAGGCTTGGCTCAGCTTGAAATGTGCAAGATTTTGGTGATGATCCATTTGGACATCCGGATCCAAGCCCGGATTTTCGGATTTTTTTTCGGTTTGCCTTAACACCGAAGATCACTATGCTACAGATCAGCTGAGCTGACAAATATTGTTTTAGTTTCTAAACTTCAGATCAATATAATATGGCACCGCAGATTAATTACAAGATTCAAGACGTGGTTAGAGTTAAAGTTATAAAGCTTAAGTTCACAAAGTTAAACAATATCTGCCATCTTAGCTGATCTGCGGTGATCTGTAGTGATCTGCAGTAAAATATTTAGGCAGACACGATTTTTACCATTGCAAGATAAGACGAAAGTTTATTTTAGCAGGATTACAAAAAAGTTAATACCAACGAATTTGGTTGATATTTTCATGGAAGGTTAAGCTTGCCGCAGCTTAGAATGTGCAACATTTTGGTGGTGATCGGGATGGGCTTCCGGCTCGTGAGTCAAGAATAAAGACAGCCTTTGTCGTAACTTTATCAGTTATTGACGGATTTTCGAAGGAGAAATATCTTCGAAATCTGTTAGAAAGTAATTTCGTAAAAGATTTCACTTTATCTCAATGCAACATAGTGCACCAACGCGTTTAATATGTGGTAGGATATATATTATATATAATGATCACTTCGTTTCCATTTTCTGGACAGTGTGCCAACGAGGTAATAAGTAAGTAAGTAAGTAAGTAAATGATTTATAAAGCGCCAAAGTCTCAGAAAGAATCAGGGCGCATATCAGAATCAGAATCAGGTAATGTTGAAAACTAGTCGGTATTTGATAAAGTTATGATAAAAACGTAGTCTTATGTTCGGATATGTTTATATGAAGAAGAGCGATATTGCTGTCTGCTGACTCCAAGTCAGCGCCGCGAGCTAAAATACTTTCGTGTGTATAGCCTATGCGGTAACCTACAGGTTGCTAAACTGATTATCTGTCACGACTAGACAGCTATCCAGGCCAACGGTGTTGCCTTCAGGTCATATCAGACGATTTCACCTTTGATGTCTGTCAATCACATGCTACTCTCTCAACGCTAATACACTCCAATCATCACACATAGCTAACCTAGCTTCTCTCTCTCTTTCTCTAGTTATCTACCTGTCCGCTAGGGGACATCATTGCTGCTACCTATGCACCCACACTCTGGCGTCAGATATATTATCTGAACTCCCGTGCAAAAGCTAAGCTAGACCTATAAATATTGACGTCTAGGCCCTACCCGCGATGTTTGTGCTACACTTTTTAGCCTGCAGCCAGCCCTCTCAGAGAAAAAGTTGATAGGCCTACTTCGACGATAACCCCCGTTATAGGCTCGCGCTCCGCGCGCTCGCCATGCCCCTCTTGCCAAATCCCAAATACGCCACTGCTGTCCTCCTAAAACTTAATTACGTATTAACAACAATTCAAACTTGACTTTCATGCTGCGACAGCTACTTAGTTTGCTCAAACTGAAAATTCGCATTTTTACGTCGAAATTATGCAAAATTCGCACAGCAAATACTTGATAAAGATTAAATCCACAAACGCTTAACTTGTCTTTTTATACAGAAGAGACTATCACAATAATCCGAGTTGTTGAACGGCTTGAGTGTCAAACAATTGTCGCATATAAAGTTTTTTTTGAAAAGCATCTCGTCTCACCTTTATCAGTTGCATGTTCACGAAAACTACAAACGTTATAATATATAACATCTCATTGAGTTTGAGATTGATAGAGTTTTTTCGGCAAAAACAAGATATCAAAAGCTTGTGCTTGTTATTCACCAAATATAAGTGATTGATTTTTTTGCCGACCGTTAAGGTCAAGCCTGTGTCACAGCCTTGTGTCTGTCTGTTGTCCGTGACGTACGTATTGCGGCTAAACGGTACGTCTTGCTGGAAAACTGAACACTAAATAGGGTTGCCCGACGGCTACCCTGTGGCATCAAGTCCCCTATTTCCCCAAATGGAGACACTGACTGCACCCCAAATGCTTGCACTGCGAATTGTGGCCAAACCGCGCGGCATGGTTACTATTGACAGATTATAGGAAATTATCAATGCCCTATCCGACGGTACCATCGCCGACCCCATATACGGACACCTGTTCTCTCAATATAGAGGTCCCGACCCTCAAAATTTGCATGGCGCATTACGGCCAAACTGTATCAGCAATGCTTAATATTAACAGGCTACAAACATTTGCAAATGCCCTATCTAATGCTTCTGATGCCGACATTCCCTTTCCCTCCAACAGGGGTATTAATCTGATGCCTCATTCCCATTTGCTGGCCTTAGCACACCAGCGTACCAGTACGGTCGGTCTTTCCTATCAACAGCTCGGCTTTTTTGTCTCTAAATTCTTTCATTGCGTCATTCCCAGCCAAGTATGTCACACTTTAGTCTAAGACTTAAGTCTGAAACTAAAGTCTCGGTGAAACTTCACCTCACCCGTTCTCTGAAAAATATGGCAAGTGATCAGTGGCGGATCCAAAAATTAGGAATAGGGGGCGGAAGAGTAGGGGCGAGGTCTGGAAAGGAAGCAGTGCCCCCTCCCCAAAAATTTTATAAAAATTTTATGCCAAAATGATGCATTTTCGTGCAAAATTTTCACATGTTTTGAGATGCATCCAGTCAATAGGGTGCGGCCGCTCCCCCGCCTTCCCCTAGGATCCGCTACTGCAAGTGGTTGGTGTCTCATTTTTTTGCTCACAATGTATGTGACCGTCGTTCAGTATAGGCAGTGCAAATCTGCCATCCTATAAATGTCCTGTTACACTCACACACAATTTGCTGTTCTTTCACTGTCAAATACTGAGCCGCTGACTATGTTACTTTACGTTACATCACAGCATATAAAATGTAATAAATACACACCGAGTCGGCAAACAATCAACGTAACAATAATAACTGATATTATAATGCGGCCGTCTTAACTCCCAAAGACTAGATTATAGATCTTGTCCGTCCGTCTGTCTGTCCGTCTGTTTTTTCTGTGTGTCTCGTACGGGCTCCTAAATCGAAACTAAAAAGTGTAAATAACCAAAAATTCCCGAACGCTCCCTGGGGCACGCAGGAGTAACCTGCGTGCCAATTTTCAGCTAAAAAAATCAAAGGTCAAGGTTAGGGTTAGAGTTAGGGTTGCGCATCTCTAGGCGGACAGCCGCACAATATGTCGGTATTCGGCCGACATAATATTTTTCTATTTAAACTGCGCACTGTCAGCTGTGGCCTGCGCGCTATATAACGGCATGAGCGGGCGGCGACGGCTGCAGCGTCTGCGCTGGAGGGTTAAACTGAGATCGGTGCTGCAGCAAGGGATTAATCATGTACGCCTGCGGGTTGGGAATGCTGGAGTTGGACGAGATCTGTGACGTCACGATGGGTCTGTGGAGCTGCGTCACGTGACCGACGTCATCTCTATGGTGCAAGGTGCGCGGTGGCGTGTACTCTACGTCTGACGAGGAGCCCAAAGCTACAACACCAGACAGCATCAGTACACGCTGTAACAACATGCAGATGCTGAAGTAAATCCAGTAGCTGTCAAAATGGCTAAAATCCTTCACGTAACAAACGAGAAAAAAAATGAAAAATATAATAATAAATAACAATAATAAAGAATAAAATGTAGGAAACAGGCTATAAATGAGCAAAAAAAATCACAATGTTAACGTCAGTGACTATACACAAAAACACAACAACATCGTCAGAAACCAAAAAGTTATATTTTCGTCATACGTACTCCAATTAATACCTACACGAAACAAGTGAAACTCTTAGAATAAGATATACCAAAAGCGTTAAATACCAAACTCCACTAAAACTTCCACTTATTGTGGATTTGTTGTATATATAGCACATGCTGTCCAACAAATTGTTCAAGAAAACTACAAAAAAAGTTGACAGAATGGAGTTCGTTCCTAAATCGTAGTCGACCGTAGCGTTAGCAACGTTCAACGAGACAATAGTTATCATATTCAAAATCCTCAAATACTCACGATCATCGTAAACGCCGCTGAATAGTCTCTTATTTTCACCAGCGTAGGATGCTGGCGTCGTCCGGCTGTCATGGTAACCGTACAACGACGCGTTATGATTGGCTGCTACTATTTCTGACGTCATCAGCGGTGTACGATTTGCGGCAATGTCCATTTGCCTAGAACGTTCAAATCAAATGAAAACAAATCATTTATTTAGTCAAGCAAATATAAAGGCATTGACAAAATGAATAATGAAAGAGCTTGAACAAGGGCACAAAGGGCTGCAAGAGCCTCTTACATGAACCCCAAAAGAAAAAAAAAGAAAAAATACAAATAAGACAACACAATAAAACCAAGTTAAAACAACTGTAAACCAAGCCAAGTCAAAATCGTTTAGTCGAGCTTAGTCGTTGGCAAAGAACAGCGAAATATGATTACAGCTACTGCGCATTAGGGCCTATACGCTACGCATTTAACTAGGAGGCTACGAGCACTCGGGAACGCCAACTTAGAACAACAATGAACAGCAAAATAGTCGGCGCAAAAAATCCTATGCTTCCAGTTTCCGTCAGACTCTAACAAAAAAAACCTGTGTCCCCAACATTTTTATTGGACCCCTCAAAACTATCGATGGAGTTTTACTGGAACAAAACTGTTTGCACGTAGTCTGTTGTGTTTATGAGCTCCAGACTGTCATCAAAATTTTAACAGAAACTTTCTTTGGTACTTGTCCGTTAACTCACTCGCACCCGAATTAACAGCTAGGTTTAGGGTTAGAGTTAGGGTTGAGGTTAGGGGTTTAGGCTTATGGGTAGCGTTAACGTTAATGACAATAACTCGGGTGTGAATGAATTAGGCTAGCGGACAAGTACCCTTTCTTTTAATTTTCCGTACCTATAGGCCTATTTTTACACCAGACTGCAGCTGGAAGCACAGGAATTTTCACCAAGACCGTTAGCAATATAGTTCTGCCATCTGGCGAACAGTAATAAAGCGAGCACATTCCCGCAGCAAGTGCATTTTTGCATCTTGTGGGAAAATAGAAATCTACAGTATTTATCCACTTTCCGCAAATTGCAGTTCCGAGAAACGTCGTTTGAGCCATAACCGACACAATCGGTTGTGGTTGATGTAGGCCCTAAGTAGCGGCGATTGAAGCTTCTTGCTATACAGAAATGAAAGAAACTGGCAAATAGACCTAGGAAATTCGTCTTAAACTCGTCAACTAAAACTAGAACTCGTCAATTAATCAACTAGAATTCACCGTTCGTACTTGAAAATATATTTATTCAACAAACCAATATACAATTACAAGCTTAGAGATGTTACATAATGTTTTTTATGCTATAATAGTTAGCAAAATTACTTATGCTATCTCATCTTGGTACAGTTTTCTTGCTAAAGCACAAATTGCTCAGATAAATAGTTTGTT
>Ga0056128_1005982_pt1 | contig 15346 bp, 6 predicted proteins | sample WorMetLIZISLAND2_FD_71113 | JGI IMG/M metagenome (GOLD analysis project Ga0056128, IMG submission 71113) | Marine gutless worms symbiont microbial communities from Max Planck institute for Marine Microbiology, Germany - Olavius geniculatus... ...
GCATTATAAAATTCGGCCTAGTACTGACCATCGTGCAAAATTTCGCGCCGGTCGGCCCGCGCATCTCGGAGATCTCGCGAGGAAAGAAAAAAACATCATGCGTAAAACAGAAGTCCTTCCGAAAACTATCGTTTTCGGGCGGACTAATAAAATTCCCAACGTATCAAACTGTTTAATCTGAAACAAAAGTAGTTGCAACAATAGATAGTGAAATTATTGCAAAACAGTAAGCAAAACACAGAAATCATCCGAAGAAGATGCCAGCTATCTCCAGCAAAATGTCAATAAGCAAAAGTGTAAACTTTGCTCACCTTTGGAGGTGGTTTTGCTCCATCCGGCAAATCTACAACGTTGAATAAAACCATCACCGTATTAGACGTTGAACACTCACCTCACTCAGTGTGTGGCATCCTGATAATTGCAATGAAATAAAAACATGCATATGAATAAAATAATCAATGAGCTAATCAAGAAAATTATGCAAAAACAACAAAACCCAAAAGTAAACCTATGCTATCCGGAGACCTTCCATCCACCCAACATCAAGTTTTAAATCAATAGTTTTGCTTGTAATTAACGGTAATTATATATCAGAGTGCTTCTGAAACTTGCCCCAAAGCGTTGACATTGTTTTCATCTTTCGAATCTCGCTGCGCTGTTCGTAGTCCTTTCGCCTGCGCTCTTCGTCGTAAATTTCCCTGCAGAAGATGGTCAATACGTACCATACTCAACAGCAGCCAACTCTGAGTCAATCAATTAATATCGATCAATAAAAACATTTAGATAGCGCCAGAAATTAATAATCAAACCTGAGGCGCTGGTGTGTGGGTGACTAGTCGTAATAAGCAGAAGTAAAAAAATGAGATTTAAGATGAGATTTAAAAGTAGGAAGACTGTCGGATGAACGTATGTGAAAAGAAAGAGAATTGCAGTTATTATACAAAAATACACAAAAAGCTCATGATGCAAAAAATATCTAGGAAAGGAAGGAACAGTAAGAAGATGGAAGTTAGCAGATCGCAATGCTCTAAGCGGTATATACGGTTGTATAAAATCAGCCAGATAATATGGTTGTCCTGCTTTATGTGTCAGTACAGATAGTTTATAGATAGCATGCTGTCTGATTGGCAGCCAATTGGCAGCCAATCCGGAATGGTCCAAGTCAAGACCACAACAAATCACTGCATCTTTCCCGAAAGCCAAAAAAACGCAACCAAGGTGGCCTCGTGGCGTAATGGTAAGGTGCCGGACTCATGATCAATAAATCACCATACGTTCACCTCTCAGTAAGGTTGCTATCAACTGGTACTATGAGACTTGGATGGGTGACTATCTATGAACAGGCAAACCATCTAAGTCTATAACCAACACCAAGGTCAACTCAGCCTTCCATCCCTCCGGGATAGACAAATCAAGTACCAGCCTATCTGGCTGGGGTTAAGGCGAGGTGCATTCACCCGTTTTGGGTGGCAGATAACACTGTGGCAGGTGACGCTCCGTAGCCTTTAACCTTTAACGCTGAAAAAAATTTCTACTTACGCAAGGCGCAGTTTGACTTCGCTGGCCGATGGTCGAGTTGAGGAGTCATAGGACCAACATGCACACATGAGGTTATACAGGGCTGGTGGAGGACAGCTGGGGGGCAGCGGCAATCTCTCCCCGGCTTCGATCTTATCGATCACCGCGCTGTTACGCACTCCTTGGAACGGCTTTATGCCGTATGTCAGAATCTCCCACATGCACACCGCTGCATACAGACACAAGCACTGCAACACTGAAAGACCCAATATCTATCATATACAGAACTGTGATCCTAAAAAGAATTGGACAGTTGCCTGAAATTTAATAAAAAATTTGCTTAAATTGTTTTACTGTTTCAAAACTGATATTTAAGAATTATACAATAAAATTATCAAACACGCATAAAAAAATCACTATAAATTTGTAATTTTCAGATTTTGCTCGGCTACAGAAACTGTTACAACAAAAAAACTAACAAATATAAACATATGTTTCCGTAAGTAAACAAACAAAACTGTTTTATTCACATCAATATTATATGTATATGCAAGTCTTTACACATATATGGCTACATATATAACACATGACATCGCAAAAGTAGTTTAAAAACATTGAAAATTAAACATATCAAAAAACAGGAAGCTGCATAGGTTGATATCAAAGTAAACAAAAATATGTTTCTGTAGTAAATGTGAAAGAATTCCATCTTACCCAACATCCAGACATCACTGCAACTTGTAAACCGACGAAAATTTATCGATTCCGGTGCCATCCATTTTATTGGAAGCTTTCCTTTAGTTGCTGAAAAATTAATAAAAGGCACCAAAATTATTATTATTCTGGTTATTTTCTTACCCATTTCTAGTGGTGGTGTGCGAGTGCTTGTAAGAAATGTTCTCAAAAAAATACAAACTAGCAAACAAGCAATAAACTATTCATCAATAATAGTCAGTGCTAGAACTACCAAAATATGATTCTGCAAAGCTTCTAATCACATAATGTCAACGAATTATGTGTCAAAAATTGGTGCATACAGATTTGCCTAGAAATTAAAGTGGAAACATTTTATGGTCCAAGGATAAACTGTTTGCATGTGGTCCTTCATAACGTGGCACAAGACAGCGACATGGTCAAGCCAGCTAGTGAAAAATATGCTCCAAGTTGAACTGAGGAACAGCTTCCCAGTTTGCTTGAGACAAGCTGGAATTTGACTTTGACACTTCAAGCGGCTGTCAAGGACATTTTTGTTCGGGTGTTGATATCGAGATCGTGGCTGTGTCGCAGGACCATGACATTAGTGATAAAACGGCGACAAAACAGTCAAGACAAACTGTTAGGTTTGCACCTATCAAGTTTTTTTACTTACTTTATTCCCCAGTGCATGTGGGCCACTGGAGGCATTATGCTGATATGCTAGTACACAGATTATCATTTGACTTAAGAGTACATCAGTACATACCAACTGACAGTGGCTTCCATCCATATACCTGTTGGGCACAGCTTGCACACAGTGAAAAACAGGGGGGGGAAGATTTGTTAAGGTGGTAGCTCAAATCTTTCCCCTATTTTCACCAGGCAAACTACACCCTTAACAAAAATGCCCCCTCCTATTTTTTACTTTCCCCCTATTTTTACTTCCCCATATTTTTCAATTTACACCCTTAACAAAACTTCCTCCCTAAAAAGGGGAAGAAGGCCAAAATGGAGGGAAAAACTCGAGTCAGCAAGTGGAGGGCCTGAGCCCAAAACTGGGGGGGAAGTTGCGCCCAATTTCACTTCCAGATTTGGGGGGGATAGAAGCCACTGCCAACTGATAAGCTACTGGCTAGCTAGAGTAGTGGCTAACCAACCTTTGTAGTAGCTCAGTTCCTCAACCCATCGTGACAAACCAAAGTCAGCAAGTTTGACACAGTCGACGGCTGAGACGAGAACATTGCGAGCTGCTATGTCTCTGCGAGTTACATGCACATGACACAGACATGTGTGCAACATTGTACGGTATCCAACAAGACCATCAACTTATGCACTAACTCTGCCAGCTGACATGGTCAAGCAAAAATTAACTAATCCCGGCACTAAACTGTACGGACTATCAAGATAAAAAACAGTGATGATAATTGATGATCAATTTTCACTTCAAATTGCCTTGTGCTATATAATGAATAATCCAACAACCACCCCCAAAAGCAACGAAATATAATGGAACCTCCATTCTACCCTTATCCCTTGAGTGATATATAATTTGTGCACAGCCCTGATTGCACAGCCCTGATCTAATGCTCAAAAAAATCTCATAAAGACTCTGTGAACCAATATAAACTGACTGATAGTGCCACCGTGAACGTCCTAGGCTTACCGGTCTGGGATAGAGACAAAGGCAAACCAAGCTGTGTTCTACCTTCGTTGGCAATTAAGCAAATAGGTGAATGAACCACAAAGTCTGTGACAAATAATCCGTGACAAATAAGACTATCAATCCCCTTTGCCTGGTATCCAGAGTAACTAACTGGCAGCAGACTGGCCGAGAGTCAAACTCGCAACCTCCCAATGGCGAATTCATTATAGACAACACATAAACTGTAGAAATGTCAGTGCTTATGCTAAACCTGTGAACGAATTTCTTGCTCTCAAGATATGACACAGCCATTGCGAGCTGGAAGCAGTAGAGCACAAGACAATCCATCGACAAACTATTCCTATTCTTGTGTAAATACGCTCGCATCTGAAAATGATAACAAGAACAAAATAACAGCAAACAAAATTAATGGCAAATCAGCAAACAAGAGGCCATTTCGTGCCATAACCCTGTTAACAGTAACCAATTAGTAAAATCAAGGACATTTAGCTGTAATAAAACACAAAATAATAAAGAAAACCAAAAATACAAAAGTTAAGTTAATAAAATCAACGTTGTGACATTCAATACTCTGTAAAGTAGATCCTGAAATTAAATATTCCTAAATTACTTCAGTAATCCGAATCTACCGATCAATTTGCTCATTTCTATAAAATGTAAACATGAGACCCTAGTTCTGCATAACTCAAGAAGAAAAATTCTCTTAAATAAGTTAGATAAATAAAGCAAACACTAGTAGTAATTACTACACTGTGTCTCAAAAAAAACGCCAAACATTTTTTATGGTAACTTGAAAAATTATTATCAGATTTTAATAATTATTGGCACAAATATTCCTCAGACAACTGGCCGTCAAACAATTAATTAATTTTACACCTAACACAATATCTGTTCCTGCACTATCTGGGAAAACTGGAACCAACGAAATATTACATTTTTACCTAATGTGGTATTACCTTTTTATTACTTAATCCAAATAATGCACAAAAACATATTTTGTTCACATTTTTGACATTTTGGCTTTTTTCACTCAATTGTTTGTTTTTCAACTGCCTACAGCAAAATTGCTCAACATGTCGGCCCATTGTGTTAACACAGGCATGAAGATGATTTCTCTGCTCATTGACAGCAATGTCGATAATGTTCTGCTTTAGACTAATCTAGACATCACAGTCACTTCTTGAATTCATGAACATTTCTGAACGTCATCTGGTAGACACACTGCTGCAAGGCAGCCAAACTTTGTAACTGACCGGCTGTTAAAAACCACAGATTTGGATAGATGGAATTTATTGACGTAATTTCATTTATTTCAACATGTATTTTGCTTGATCTGAAGCAGACATTAAATGAGGCAAGAGCTTAAACAGTTATTTAACAGCCAGTTGTGTCCAAAATTATTGGAGAGATAGACATGGACAAGCTGCGTATGAAATTTTCAGCACTTAATGTAGATTTCGACGATCCAAGTCTCGATTTTCCATGTTCAAGAAAACCTGTGCACAAGAGCATCAAAGAGCGGTACCCCCGTAAAAGTCGTTATTTTACCGTTGTTGGCCAGTCTTTCATGAAAACAGTTGCAGATCACCATTGGCATGCTGCCTATCACAACAAGCACTAGTGATGAGCTTTTTAGTCGTATCAACATTGATGACTGTGAAATACCCCGAACTTCCACAATAAAAGGTTTTATTGACTTTTGCGATCTTCGGCTGCAGCGCACACTTCAAGAATGAATTGCAATAAAATGGCTGGAGATAGACTGACAGTTTGCAAACAGGAGCTGCTAGGCTTTCGTGCATCTCGTGAGCATTAGCTCAAGTTTCTTGTAAGTACAGGTCAGATGAAGACAGATATCTGTGACTTCCTTCAGAATAAATTCCACTAGAAGCATATAAATACAACTGACCTTTGCCTTACTTCATAGCATTGCTATAAAATTGTACAGAACAGTATACACAAAAAGATACACATAAAAGATACGCCATGTTTTTCAACTGGGTCATTTTTTGGAATTGCCAACCCCCAAAATAAACATGTTCCACCAGTTCTAGTGTCAAGGCATAAGTCACGTAAGTAAACGAACCTCGCCAAACTCGGCTAACTCCATAACGATGGACATGGGTGACGATGGACACACACCGATCAACTTGATTATGTTTGGATGATCAAACTGATGCATGATTCCTAGCACAGTACAACATCTCACGAATGTTAACCAACAGCATAATGCTTAACATAAGCCGAAAATTTAACTTTCGATGCATTACTATAGACTGATAAAAAATAACTAAATGACTCAGATATATATAAATTCAGGCACTTTCTCATTTGACTAAATGCACTTTGACTAACAAATGCTTGCCATTTACTATGCTTCTTGTTTACACTGTAAGTCAACAGATATGTGTTTTAAGTTCTTCCAAAGATATACATCAGTTTTGTCCTAACTGTTTTTGTGTTATTTTTGTAAATACCATTTTTAAAAAGATTTTCGTTTGTCTGATGTAAATTAGCTTAAGACTCAAGATCTTTACCTTTAAGTTCTGCCTCATAAACTATGTAATTTACTCATCTGCTATGTGGCTGACAAAATATAAAATTCCATGTCTATAAATGAGCACATGAGAATGTTGCAAACCAGCTTCTTTAAGCAGCTGATCAGCTCTCGTAGAATCGTCATCAGACTTGCATGTTTTAACAGCAACTTGGACCTGAGCTCCATCCTGTGAAGTAAATATTAAAATACAAAATCAGAAAAAAAACAAAGTGCCAATGACAAAGAAAACTAGATGAAAACTAAGCAGGTGTTCTCTCTCTCTACTATGCAGCACAGTTTCAGAAAATGGCAAAATGGAAATTAATCAATGATAGTTTCACAAGTCACATTTTCGCATTATTTCTCTGAAAAAAATACCAAATTTTTTGCCGAAGAAGTTTACTTTGCCATAGTTACTGCAGGTTAAGCCAGGTACTAAGAGGTAAACCTATGGGGAATTCTGCAGGAGGTTAATGTATGCCACTACTATCACCACTGCCACTGATGGTATGTTACCACCATACGACACTGCTATAGCATACAGTACAAACCAGAGAGGTATAAGTTCCCTTGTAGACATCTCCAAACTGGCCTTCACCGATGATGTTGTCCAGCCGTAGACAACGCGGCTCAATTTCCACCACATTGCCTAACAGAAGCAAATGACACGTCGTCACGGTATTCAATCGACTTTGTAACCTTTTTCAATTCTTCTGCTTCTGCTCGGGTAAGCTGCAGGACCAATACTGGTGTTGACGCAGCGGGAAGGTACACGGCGGACTTACAGGCAGGACTGGATTTTGGCTAGGCGACTCTGGAATACTTCAAATCAATTATCAAATCAAATTGATACCTAATCTCACCATACAGTGCGTAGAGTCTGTCTGTTTGTCTCTCTGTCAGCCCCCTCTAGCGCCTTCCCTGTTGCATGGTTGCGAACCCCGACCACATCATTCAAGTCCTTGGGCCTTAGGTACGTGCCCCCACTTCCCCCCCCCACGGCAGCCTGAATGGGCAGTTGAGTTGCTGGATCTTCTATGCTGGTTGTTAAGAAAAGCACGTTGCCCAGCAGCTTACGTTGACACTAGCACCAAAATGATCATTATATACCGAAGTATTATTGTGCCAAGTTTTATGCTTTTATCACCATCTGAGCGATTTTTGCACCAGTCGCCTAGAATATATCCCTGATGATTCTGCCAAGCCCATCAGCTTACCACACCACGTAGTGCTTCATGGCGGAAAACTCCCGCCCATAAGATGGGGCGCTTCTAGTTATAACAATGCTTCAACCAATCCATATCTTTGTATAACAACACAGAGAAATCTATAAATAATGTCTACTAATAACTGTTCATCTTAGCAACGGCTACTCTGTGATGACAAAACTAAGTGATAACACCGACATTAACAAATGTGGATAAAAAAGCTTAACTCACTGGAAATAGAACAATATTCTGACTCGCCATCGATGTCAGCATAATCAGAGATTCCTGAAATAAATAAATTCAACTATAACTTATGAGCAGAAAATAATTTTTGTATGAAAACATTAATGTCAAAATTAGTTTCTGATCACATATTCACAATTCCGAAAAAAATTCAAACCTTTTAAGTTTCTGCCAGTAATAGCTTTTATACTCTGCTTGCACATTATACTCACCTACTATTAGTTCTCTGTCTGCCTGTCTAACTAGCTTACATATTGCACTTATTTCTCACACATCTCAAATGATATACTTACACCACAAATATACAACAAAAAAAAACTACGATGCAATGTGAAAAATTACACATCTAGTTTAAAAAAATATAGAAATACTCTACACCAGGTGACATACTTTGTATATCAGCGCTGTTGAACAAGGCCGAGTCAATGACATTGTGTTTAACAACTTTCAACTGAGTATCGGCATTGCTGCACGACGACACACATAATGATAACACAATAATATCTACAATATGTATTATGATGCACAGTATTTTGCTGGAGCCAATCGTTAATTACGAGAGGCGTTCGATAAATTCCAGGACTGTTCTGTTCAGTAAGCACACGGTGACAGTTAAAAACCAAAACTATAAAGTGACACGATAGATGGTCAACGATTTTAAATGGCAAATTAACTATGTTGAAACTATCAACTGCAGTCAGCGTTTAGGGAAATCTAATATAATATCATCCGATATCAGTCCGATTGATAACGTTTAGAGCATTATGGCAACAGCCGTTTACATCGACCCCGAGCCTCAGTCACTGCAAGCGTTGAAGCATCGTCTTTGAAAAGCATGGAAAGCAATCAATTTCTCTGCAGACACTTCAAAATCTTACTGCTTTAATGCCTAAAAGACTGAATGCAGTCATTAAAAAAAAGAAGATGCAATTTCATACTAACAGTGTGCAGTGAACAGTGATCTCACTTGACGTTAATGTTTATCGGTCCATTGTTATGTTATTTTAAGGGTGCTAATATGTAAATGAGCATTGTAAATGCTATGTAATAGCTACAATTCTAAAATTTTAAATGAAAAATGGAATGAATATATCTAAACAGAAATGTAAAATTATTAGTGGTCATAGATAATAACAGGCTTGTATTTGGAATCGAAATCGTTCACAACCTATCATGCCACCCTATACTATGAAGTTGTACAGCCATTATTGTACATCACTTACTGTGGTTTCAATTATGACGTCAATTATGAATTATAAACGATGGGCAACGTTTCGCATATGCAAAAAAATCATAAAATTTTCTAGTCACGGAAGGTGTAGAAAGTGCTGAAATTTATTATAGATTATCTGAAGTAATCAGCAGTGACACTTTATCAAGTTTGAAAGTATTTGAATAGTTTGCCCGCTTTTGCAGTGATCATTAGTCAGTTAGTGATGACGTCTGTGTTGGAGCACTGCAATTGGCAAAAATGGTCAGCTGCAGACAAAGCATGTTTTGGTTTATTTAAAGAGTTGTTCGCACTGACTTTTTGCTTGAAAGACATACTGTGAATGAACAATATTACCAGGCATTATTGTCTGATTGATTACGACCAGCAGTTCGCAGCAACTGACCAGGTTTGCTGCAGAAAGGTGCCATTCTTTAAAATGGCACTGTGTCAGTGTGCAATATGCCCATTACACAGTTAACGTAAGAAAATTGAGGATGGACTGAGAACTGCTACAGCATTTAGCATACAGCCCAGACTTAGCTCCAAGTATTTTTCATCTGTTTGGACCACAGAGCGAATCACTTGGAGACATTAAGTTCAAGAACGATAAAATGTTCTACAGCATTGTGTCCGGAAATTCCTGCAGATGCCACTGAAAACTTAATGCTACGAGCTCCAATCGACTTTTGGAACAATGGGAACACTGCAGTGAACTGCAGGGAGAATATGTTGAAAAGTAACATACTGTCAGAAATGTGCGATTTACAGTCGCTGTATTAAGGATGTAGTCCTGAAACTTATTGAACGCCCCTCCTAGCTATTAGGCAGTAAGTAACAAAGGCTAGTCATTTGGCACTACGCAGCATTGCTTTATCTAAACAAAAAAGAAAATATAAGTAAGTAAGAAAATAATACGTAGATATATAGTATACAATGCATACCATTAAAGAACCTCTATCGCACTGGTCAGACTAGTAAAGGCTAAACACAACAGTCTTAGAAATTCTCTAAAATAGTCAAAACCACCTTGCATGTTGATTGTTCTGCAATTTGCAAAGTAAATTTTAACTGAAAGTGCTGACCCCCAAATATCCTCTTCCCATGGTGTGACTGTGGCCTATCTCCAACGCAGTATTACTTGGGACTAAATAAGAGTATCTTCCAAATGGCATGTCACTATGTCCAATGGCTTTAGCAGGGTTCATGAATAAACAGACAAAGCATTAGCATTGGTCACGTCAGCCAACATCACATTGCTGATGCACTTAGCAAGAGTGCAATTACACAGACTGATTTGTAAACTCAAATAACTAATTTCAATGCACTTATGGCATGCGAACACGTTTATTCAGTTCGACTCTAGAAAACATTTCAATATGAAATGCACAAAAACTGCACAAAAATACATCACTGACTTTGCATCAGGAGAGCACCAACACCTTAATCTCAATCTTCTCTAAAAATGCTGCTGACATCAAGAAATGCACGAAAAAATGAAATTAAAAACGAAAGATTTTTAGTGACACACTTGAGATGGAAAATGAGATTTAAAAGTACCTTGGAAGTGTCACGGCTCGCAACGATTCATCACCTACAATGACAAAACATGTTTACATGCTTATGCAATATCAGCATTTCAGTACTGTAATAATTAACACTGTCTAATATTCCAATTACTAAGAATGTGGTGGGTTGGTGCAAAGTTTCATTATATCAGGCCTAGTTACTACTTAAATGAGCAATTGTTTCATGCGGACAAATAAAACATCTTGGTATATACAGAAACCGCATCAACTCAGCCTTCCATCCCTTCAGGATAAGTAAATCAGGTACCTGCCTGCTTGGCCAGGGATAAAGTGGGGGTACATTCACCTATATTGGATTGCAACTTGTAGCATCGTGTAACCCCATATGGCAGGTGAAGCTCCATAGCTATGACATGAGGTTCCACGAAGAACTATCCACACCTCAAACCTTTTAACCTTCACTGCGCATCATTTTCAACAACCTCTAGCATATAGTAAATTAGCCACAGGATAACTCTAGTTCTGTTGCGAGATCTTACCGGTTTTTTTCCATACATCTGGCTTGGAATCGTCGAAGCTGTTGAGTCGACGATAGCCATCAATGAGACCGGCCAGGTGGTTGGACAGTTCTGCCGACTGACAGGTGATTGTAAGCGGCTCCAGCGCTCCTGCGATACGTACGTGAACCTGATGTTTGGCGTCACCAGCCACACTTGTCACTTGAGTCATGATTGACTGCACTTGCTCAAAGTCGGCAATGAATGTCGGCTAACCAAACAGATAATAAACAATTAAGAATGTTAATCTACAGGGCACGGGCAATAAAAGTAGCCCCTGAAGTTTTTCGCTGTTTTCTCAGCAACCGTTGGGAATTCTAATTTGAAATTTTACCGGTTTATTTGCCGAATCATTCTTCGTCTAACTGCCAAGCAAAATTTGATTCTGTTGAAAAATGACAAAGTTAAAGAGTTTTTAGCATGACCACTTATTGATTTTTCAGCATTAAAAAATGTTCAAGCTAAAAATGCTATTTAGTTTTCAAAAACTGGTTACCATGTTACTGTTGATGACATCACAGCGACCCTTTGATAAACAGTAATTTATTCTGTTTATAAACTATCACAAAATTATCGTTTTCAGAGCAATTGCCAGCTGCCCACCAAATTCATCTTCCAGCAAGATGGCGCGCCAGCATACATAGAAACTGGCTGCGGGCCAACTGTCCAGATTTCATCACGAAAGACCAGTGGCCTCCAAATTCACTGAATATAAACCCAATAGACTATCGCGTGTGGGATGCAATGTTGGAGGCTTACTATAAGGTTAAAACAAAGCTGGAAACTATCGCCAAGTTTAGGAAGTGCTTCAGGTTATCTGGGGCAACCAGCCACAAGGACTGATCGATAAGGCTGTAAAAGACTTATCAAATTAAGTGACTGAAGGCTTGTGCTGGAACTTAAAGCTGGCGGTGGACACTACGAACATTTACAGTGACAATGTAATTCTGTCATCAGATTATTAGTTAACTGTGTTGTAGCCTGAACATTTTTGAATGCTAAAAAATCGTTAAAAAGCCGATAACTTTGTTGTTTTTTTAACCAAATCATATTTTACTTAACAGTTAAATGTAAAAAGTTTCAGTAAATAAAGCTGTCAAATATCACATTAAAATTCAAAACGGTTGCTGAGAAAACAGCAAAAAACTTTAGGGGCTAACTTTTTTGCTGCACCCTGTATGTATACTGTATATTTTAGCTTTTTGTAATTGGATGGTAAGCACAACAACGAAACAATAAAACTTACCTTACTATAAAACATGCTGCAAGTTCCACATGAGCGTTAAAAATGGCCAATTTTGTCAACCAAGTGTATCAGGGCACAAAAAAAAATCTTGCCATGTGACATGCAATATCATCCTATTTACATGAATATACATCCAAAGAAAAATTCAGCGAATTTCCCTCCTACATGCCAACTGCCAAGCTGCAACTGTTCAACAGCACGATATCCCATGAAACACATTTACCGATGGAATTGAAACAGATAAATGTTCCCTTTACTCGTTTTTCATTTCATCAATTATTCTCACTTCATCTATCGTCCGCAAGCAAAGGCTGAAATTATTCAGGCACATTACCAGACTCGCTGATGATGTCCCAACAAACCAGATCCTTCGGATCACGGACCTATTGTGAATCTCAAGATGGTGCGCGGCCATCGCCCAACTGGAGGCGTGCCCACCACCACCTGGATTCAACCGATCTGCCAGGACACGGGAAGACTAGTGACCAACGCTCTAAAGCAGGTGGAGGACAAACCGTTTTGGCGACAAATCGCAACGGCGGGATGCTACGGCTGAATGCTACGTGTTACAGTGATGATGATGACATTATCTTAGTTCAACGAATGCTGAAACATACCGAGGATGACTTGTCTGTCTGATAACTGATGCTGACCGACGAGCCGATCAGAAGCTCAATTGGCACGCTCCACCCCAACTGACAAGCCACACATGGACACACAACGATAAACAATCATCGGTTATAAAACAAAGACCAAAGCAACTTGGCAATACGCAGAATCACCGTACACTTTGTTTGTATTCACCAGGTGGCAGCATAGGTCTGGTGGTTCAGCCATATGGCTAGAGATTTGATGCACCAAATCTCATCCCCCATCTAACACAATGTGTCATCGGAGCCACAGTGTGTACCTGCCAAATGGCATCAAAATCCACGGAACAGTTTAAGCAATGTGCACAAATATGACAAATGACAGACAGACCATGCTACAAAGAAATGTGTAGGAATAGGCGGAACTGCTAGCAGTGCAACTGCCTAAAAACAAAACAGCAACTCTTGCCCAGCTCTTTGCCAGACATTAAGAGACTTTCTAAATTATTTTACTGTGACATTTATTGGGAAATTAGCAATAAGAATACTATTAAAGATTCTACCCAATCAGGGCCATCACACCATAAATATGTCTCTTCACTACCTCGTAATGTCTAAAAACTGAGCCACTGTCTTGCTGAAAAAACATATGACAAATGAAAAACGTTTGTAAAAAGTCACTGCAGTCAACTTAACGTATCACAGCATATAACATAACAGCAAGAAAACAGATATACCCCAAGAGCACAAGGAAATCTTTCAACATCAAACCGCCAGACTGCAGACAGCTTCTCATAGAACTTTATAACACAGTCTTCAAGTGGCCATTGAGCAAATTGCTTGAACGCTTGCTGTACCATCTTCCGCAATGACTTTGACTGCAACATTCAAGACCAACACATCACTATTTTTGGTTTACGTTTAGTCAGCCTACTTTTGCAGTTTAGTATCAGTTAGACTGGGTCCCAAAAAAAGAACACTGCAGACATTGTGGCGAGAAACAGGAGGACAAAGTAGATCATGAAATAAGAACCAGTAAATATTAAGGCTCTACCAAATAAGAATAATTTACGGTATAATATTATTTGCCGAATACAAATAGAATATGAATAGTTGCCGTAAGTTCAAACACACTGCTCTGGTTTCATCGCAGTGCAGTGAAAAATTTCCAAATCGAACATTTGAAAAATTTTAACCCGGACATTTTGTAATCTGTATTCACGTTAAACAAATAATACTAACAGAGATTACTGACAATAACGAAACATGACAGTTATTCACAACAGACTCTTGACAGTGAGCAAACTAAGTAGTTAAAAAAAATGCAGTAAAGCATCGCATGTCGGCGTTATGCTGCTGAGGCAGCAGGACTAACAGCAACTGTATTTGACGCTTAGTCTAATGCAGAAACAACTAGAAATTTGGGGCAAAGCCCAACGTGAGTCCGCCCGGCGCCCTAAGTCCGATTGGGGGAGAAATTTTGAGGGGTGAAATTCCCCCGGTAGCAAAGTCACGTGGCCCCCACACAAATGCATTAGCATACGCAAAACGCGCACTATTGACTTAGGGTGGGTAAACATTAGCCGCGTAATCTCTGGTGTTAGTGGACCAAAGTTCACAAAATTTTTTCTATTCAACACAGTATTAATTGTGCTTGATAACGCTTTTTACCGCTTGGCGATAGCTCTATTCATTCTAGAGATATTTGCAGTCAAACTCGAAAGTTGTCGTAAAACGTACTAAATTTTAGACGTTTTTTGCCCTCCCAAATTTTAAGGGGCGGTGACCCCTAAAAGTTGCATTCACGTTATCACCCCCATCTAGCAGCACGTCACGTGGCAAAGTTTAATAAAACTACTCCCCCTGGCTCCAAAGTTCTCGCGGCTAATATGCTACATTTTAAGCCAATTTTTCATCATTTTTTGAAAAAAATGTAAAGGAGGCCCCCGTCCCCGATGAGGGGTGCGCCAGTAAGACTTGGTCATTTTCTAGCGCCTGTAAAAAGTTGGGGGCGCAGCACCCCCTAGGGGCCGAAATATGAACTTCCAAAAAATTTGATTTTGGTGGGTAAACATTAGCCGCGTAATCTCTGATGTTAGTGGACTGAAGTTCACACAATTTTTTTATTCAACGCGGAATTAACTGTATTTGATAATGCCGTTTACCGCTTGTCGATATCCCTATGCAGTTCAGAGATATTTGCGCTCAAAGTCGAAAGTTGTTGTTGAACGTACTAAATTTTGCGCGTTTTTTGCACTCCCAAATTTTAAGGGGGCAGTGCCCCCTAAAAGTTGTACCCGCGTTATCACCCCCATCTAGCAGCACGTCACGTGGCAAAGTCTCATGA
>Ga0056128_1005984_pt1 | contig 15343 bp, 7 predicted proteins | sample WorMetLIZISLAND2_FD_71113 | JGI IMG/M metagenome (GOLD analysis project Ga0056128, IMG submission 71113) | Marine gutless worms symbiont microbial communities from Max Planck institute for Marine Microbiology, Germany - Olavius geniculatus... ...
ACGTCATCCTCTCTTGGACCCGCAGGTAAGTTTGGGACAGTGACCGGAGGATGGTTTAACAATTGCTCGAAATGTTCTTTCCATCTCTTGGACTTGGCAGATTTATCACTGACAAGCTTGTCGTTGATGTCGAGGATGGGCGAGACAATCCGTGGACAGGCCGATTTAAGTGATCTGAAATGGGCAAAGGCGTCTTTCATCTGACCGCTGGCCAATTCCGCTTCGCCCTGTGCAGCTTTCTTCTCAGCCCATTCCTGCTTGTCGCGTCGTACCGACATTTTGCATTGTTTGTTTAAATCCACGTACTTGTCCTTGTCGTTACAAAGCCTGGTGGAACGTTTCTCTTCAACTAGGGTGTGGGTCTTGCTACTGATCCATTCGTACCTTGTGAATTTGCGCAGTCCTAGGATTTCTTCTGCAGTTTTGGTGTGCGCATCTTTGAAAGTCTCCCAGCTGTCATCACAGTGACTGAGTACTGCAAACCGGTTCTGTATGGCAATCTGGTACTGTGACTCTACCGCAGGCACTCGCAGTTTTCCACATCCTGGTCAATTAGGAGCTACTAGACTCCTAATTGACCAGCTTTAATTAGACTAAATTAACTTGCATTGCACCAAATGTTCACAGCTTGTTACTGGTGTCATTTCATCTCTATAAAGTGAGCTTAAGGATGATTTAAGGCGAAAAATAGTTAGTGAACTTTGTGACTGTTTTTAAAAATTTAACTAGTCTGCTATTTTGCTGTTTATTTTTGTTGTTCGTACCAGCGCAAGTGATTGCCTGGAATGACCATCCCGGAAATGTGTCAAGCAGGACATAACGCTGTACTTACTTTCTGTTAACATACTTTGTTAAAAATTTATAGGTTTCAGTGAATCTGTGAAACTAAATGCCAATCTGCCCATTTTGTATTAGAGGTCCAAATTTTGTAATGGAAATGCTAACAAGTAGTAAGTGAAACCGCGAATGGTGATGTGTTTGGCAGGCCAGTGTGCTGTCATCATGTTTGATGTAACCGCACGCATCACATACAAGAACGTGCCAAACTGGCATCGGGATCTGGTACGCGTGTGCGAAAACATCCCCATCGTGCTGTGTGGCAACAAGTGTGACGTAAAAGACCGCAAGGTCAAGGCCAAGTCGATCGTCTTCCACCGGAAGAAAAATTTGCAGGTACCTCTTGGTGACATTAAGGGCTTATCTTTCTAGCAATTTAGCAACTTCTTTCAGTTTGTTAATAATGTTGCAATCTTAACTCGTCACAACGAATGCTGTTATGTTTCACAATATTTGATCTAAGTTGAACAACAAGATCAGTTGTGTTTGATTACCAGTGGTAAGAGTGATTAGTAATACTTATCTAGTACTCGTTTTGAATTGGAAGGCTAACCATTACATCACAACAGGCATTGTTGCATATACAAAATGTCAGTACAGAATATGCTAATGAATTGGTGATTAGTAAAATTAATGCTGTTAAGAATTTTAATGCAGCACTGTAGCAAAAACTCACTTTTGGGCAGCTTTCTTTTTTATTGCTTTCTTGCTTTCCTTTTTTCATCGCTACCTTACTGCCTTAATATATGGCTAATGATTGAAATTTTATGATATTTCCAGTATCTGCATGCCAGAGTGGGCAAAACTTAGCAAATAGTGCTGAGTTTGGACTTGCTTTGCCCTAAATGAGTCTGGCTTTGTCTCAGTGTCTTGTAGCATCTATCAAACTGCCAAGTCCGGACTGACACCCTTACGGGGTTCCCATACCTAGTGGAAAGATCCGGATTTTTTCTTGAAAGTTCCTGGACCTGGAAAGTCCTAGAAAAATATCCTTGAAAATCACACATTTTTTATAGGCTCAAATGGAAAACAAGCAGCAATAGTACGTCACCCATTTTGTGTTGACTGTTGCTTGCCGGGTACTTGAATACTGCATACAACAGTTACAAAAAATTGTTCTGCTCGCTTACATACTTACTTTTTTCATCATATTTAAAATTTGTGGACTGAAAAAGGTCCTGGAAAATTTGTCATGGGGGTCCTGGAAATTCCTGGATTTTTTTCAGTAAATAAAAGAGTGGGAACTCTGTCCTTACTGTGTTGCAGTCAAAAGCACTGAGCTATGAAGTGACACTGGGTGACTTCACTTTTTGACTTTCACTGAACCTTTTCGCTGAGCCAAAGCTAAAACTGAACTCTAAAGTCTGTACTTAGACCAAAGTTCAACTAAACGATTAAAAATGGTGGAAAACCGGTAAACCTAACAGGAAGTAAATCAACCAGTTACATTTGACTTGCTTATTTGATTGCACCACGCACATGAATGACGTAATTATGTAACGTCTTATGTCATTGTGTAGCCATTATGGCATTTATTTTTGGTACCAGGCTGTTTTAATTTACTCAGCTATCCGTGCTAGTCGCTATGTTTTCGCTCAGCGAAATCACTTCGGTCTAAGTACCTACTTAAGTCAAAAAGTGAAGTTTAGGCTCAGCGAAAGTCTTAAGTCAAACAGTGAAGTCGCTCACTGTGTTCTATCATGTATGTTTCCAGTACTACGACATCAGTGCTAAGAGCAACTACAACTTTGAGAAGCCATTCCTCTGGCTGGCACGCAAGCTCACCGGTGACCCAAACCTTGAGTTTGTCGCAATGCCAGCTCTTGCTCCTCCAGAGATTGAAATGGATCCGGCGATGGCAAGCAAATATGAACAAGAGCTGCAGGTATGTTGACTACATTGTAGTTATTGTTTAATAGTTGACGTTAATGTTGTGATTGTGATGTCATAATGCAATAATTACTGATACTATAATCCACTGCTGCACTGGTGGACATCCTTGGAGCAATAATAATTTTGGGGCCGTTGGCAACCGCCTTGTAAAGCGTTTTTGGTTACGGGCGAAATAAAAATGCTAACTAATATTATCTTTACAGTAAAATTAAACAAGTTTTTTGCCTGCTACTTTATTGTTAGCGTTTCAGGGTTTTGCCCCAGACCCCCACAGGTTCTCTGCCTCTTGACTCTAATGATGGAAACATCAGTCCCCAGACACCCTGAAAATTCCACTTTGCCTGCGCCATTGGACTCACAGACCATTGCATGCCGTGGTGTTCTGTGAGTGATTTTGACACTTACGTAGCGTTCCGCTGCAGCAAAGAGGTTGAAAAACACTTCGCTAAGCCATTAGGCTAGCGGTGGTCTAGACCACTAACCTGAGCCTTAGCTACTGGCTTAGAGGTCTGAACCACTGCGCTTGCGGCTCTTCTTGCAGCAGTGTGAGCACAACGTGTTGATTTTTTTCTCTAAAGCACTGAAGCCGCTAGCATGTCACCTTAGCAGTCTGAGACCGCTAACTTAATGGTTGGTTGCGGTCCGAGGCCTTAATGGCGGCAGTTCCGGGGACTATTGCCATCCTTTGCCTCTGGTACAAATTCAGACATTATGGTGTTGCTGCGCATGTTAATTGCATGGTGTCTGTTAGTCACGTTTCTGTCTGTGTGTGTAGGTTGCACAGCAGACAGCGCTGCCGGATGAAGATGATGACCTGTAAATACCGAACAGTTTGCTGAATACGACATGTTGTGTTGTTTATGCACTTTGACTAGTTGCTGAAATGTTGCTCTCGTTCGTTCCGATCCGTTAGTTACCAGAATTGTTCATTTTCGGTCGACGACTTATTCTCCATTCATTGCTGAATGCTGGTACCCTGTATGCCATCAGATGTCACAATTTGTCGGTTTTCTTCTATGTGAATTCTAGCTTTATCGTGTTACCTGCATCATTTCTTATTCAGCTTGGTTTGTGCACTGTGTAATGGGACTTACAACATCTAGAGGCAGATATAAATAAACTCATTAAGTTATTTTTTTGTGGTTGCGAGGATACTTTTAGGAAATTGTTGTAACAGCTGCAACGTGAGAAGTTTGTTGTTTGTCTTTGCTGCATCTGTGAGCATGTATTACCTGTTACATACTTTACTACATAAGTCAAACCCAATCAGTTTGTTTATAATGTAAAGGCCAGGTCACATGAAAAAACTATATTGGCTAAATATGTGCAGAATGTAACACTTATGAATAATACGCCAATCCAATGAAATGAAAACATCACTTTGAAGTAATTTTCAGAGAAATATGTCAGCCGAACTCACCTTAACGTGCCACCTTAACCTGATGATGCAACGTTCAGGGTGCTTTGTTGACATACTGACATTCGCATTGAAAACAGCATATCCGTCGGTTTTACTCAGAATAATGTCGATGCATAGGTGACATCAGAAATTACATCACTGTCTATTCACTATTAGGTGTGTGATTTGTAAAATTAACAGTGTGCTGGAATATTGTGGTTTTTTATTGGGATTACTATTGAGGAAAAACATTGACCCTTTTGAGGCTATTTGGTCGTAAATTTAGCTGCATTTGACCTCAAGACAATGAAGCTAGTTAGCTACCCTCCTGTACGTGATGTCACATTCCTAAAATGGCTGAAGCCACGAGAACGCAAAAGTGGGTACTTTAAACCTTCTTTTTAGGGTATTAAGATGTATTAGCAATTTGAAGATAGCAGTTACGTCAAATGATGTGACTTGGACTTTATGCTTGCACTAGCTGCAACCATGCATCCGCACAATGTAGTTTAACAAAGCTTGGTTTGTGGTAATAATCTAGTTGATACGGACACCATTAATTCTTGAAAACCGTGACTCCTTGATATATCTACACATCATAGTCTGTTCCACATTATCATGGAGTTGTGATCAACTTGACATAATTGACCTAACCGTGATCTTAAACGTTTGACTATAAACGCGCTTATTCATTTAGAATTAGAAACTGACCGACTGTTAAATACAGTTAAAGCACATCTAGTAAGATCTCATGTTAACCCTCTCTAGTAACTGCACTTTTTGATTGGAACTTGACCTGTTTTCAACATTTTGGACTCTAAAATTTGATGTATTTGCACATTACTGATGAAAATGCCAATAATTCGGTAGCTTTGTCCAGTATTCAATTCAGCATATCGTGTTAGCATTTGGGATGTATGTGGAATGCAGAAGTGCGTTTATACAAATATTCAAGTCCTGGACCTACTGTATAAACTGTTGTTAAAATCATTTTCCACATATGTTTCAATAGCATCAACTTACTGGTGATATTTCAAAATGATTAGCAGTTCATTTGGCATTTTGGAAAGTCAAATTATTGCTCTGTTCTCTTATCGGAGACACACTGGTGGTATGGCTTTAGTGACCTATAACGTGTCACTCAAACACTATAGCCTAGATTTGAGTAATGATTGGCCTATTTATTCAATTACTGTTGTTACCAAGAAGTGTAGCAAAAGCGACAAGTTGGCTGTTATAGACTGTTCGTTGTAGCTCGTCATGAAAAATGTTTTCAGCCGTTTGCAAAATACAGACAGCGACATGTCCACTGCACATCGGTATCTTTCTCAGTATCTGTTGCAAATAGAGCTGATGCAGTTTCATATAACTTATCACCCTAAAATGTGTACGAAATAACTGCAAAAAAGTACAATGGGATCTCAGAAAATTTACAACAAACTCATTGTTATCATTAATTTACTTAGAATTAGCTGTGATGGGCAACTGGTAGAATATTTGAACTATTAGTTAGCAACTAGTTTGGCAATATAGTTAGCTAAGCTGATAGTTTTAAATCAAACTTTTCCAAGCCGATGACTATTGATCTAACCAAAATCAACAACTAAACTATTAGTGAACAACCTTTCCCCATCATTGAGAATTAGCTTGTAATTACTTCATGAGCTAATTAAATTAGCTAATAAACTGCCTTTTCAGTTATTGATTACACATCAGCCACGCACAGATGCTAGCTTTACACCTTACTCAAAATACGATATGTGCATATGAAGTCATTTAGTGCTCGTGGTAGTTGAAAAAATCACCGTGGTATTTCGTCGTGTAGTATGTCCGAAAGCTTTACGCCCCCAAAAAACATACACTTGTAACACACATTCACAATACTAGACTGCTATAAAATAATTTCACCTAGGAGCTTTGCTGTATCAACAGCACACTTTTGTACGGTGTATCGCTAGAAAAGCGAAGGCAACATGATATGAAAACTGTACAATGCATATTAATAGCAGTCACGGCAGGTAATGTTCACGAGACCAGCGGCTGTTTTGACTGTACAATGTCGGACTGGTCCAGATCAGTGTCCTTCACAAAACTCTGTCGTATGATTTTGAATGCCTCCGCTGAAGCGTACGGTATGCGGGTGACAGGATCAAAGTACTTGGCAGGCAGGCCTGTAACCGGACACGTGGATTTGCCGACCGAACGCAGCTTACGACGTGACGGAAAGTAGCGTCGATAGACAACTTCATCACTGAATGTTATGTACGTTCTTGAGCATTTCTCGCCACTTGCAGACGTCTGACGAACTGTTTTCACGTGCTCTGAGCTACATAAACATATAGCCCAGCACTTAAATTAATTCGGCTAATGTGCAATTTCACACGTTATTTGGCTTATGGGAAACTTGGTAGTCTAATTTTTGACACAATGCAGCTATAACGGCCTTTTTAATGAGACATTGTATGTGAAGCCAGGGCCCATAGAATTTAGTGCATAAAAATAGCAAAAAAAGTTATCAATGTCTCACATAATTTAGTGATCTAGGCTTTCAAATCATATAATGATTTTCTTATTTATTCCATCTACTTATTCACATTATTCAGCAAGCACATTTATCAGAATACCAAACCTGCACATTCATTCAGTCACTTACTACAACAGCCAAATCAGTACTCATTATTCAAATCAAACAAAACTTTTGTGACTCCAAATGGCCGTATATTCACAACCCATAGCTGAGATTCATAAATCAGGCAATAGTCCACAAAATTAAATCAACAAAACAATGCATAGAATTTCCTGAATATGTATGCAGAATTCTATGGACATTTCATAAAGGTCTAGTTTTCTTACCTGTCAACAGTATCAGAATCTACATTGATCTCTGGATCAGGCGCAGACTGGTCATCGACAACGGGAACAGTGACTGAGTGATATCGTATGATTGGTCCACTGTATGTCTGCCGGTGGACCCGGGATTTCTTCTTTTCCAGTTCCAGCTTCTGAAATGTCTCTACAACGTGACAAGTTCTAGATTTTATGGTACAAAATGTTGATAACGAAAATGTACAGAAAACCTCTATACATGAGATACAGACTTCATCAACGTTTGCAAGTGTGAACAGAATTTAACGACTGTTTCTGGAAGACTGGGGTATGGCCCAACTGACAGTCATTTAGTTTTGGTGGTGATAGAGATCGTGAATTTTTAAAACATGATTTATCTAATATTACCATTCTTACAGCTCTAGCCAAAGATAAAACACATAACTAAGCTACAACTTAAACATTTCACGTACAAGTCTGTTAAGTGGTTTCTCACCCAAATTTACACATCATATAGATTTACATCTTCTGCTTTTTCAAGCTGTTTCTGTCAGATTTGGTAAACATACTGAAAAACTTTGCACTGAAGCCAGCCACTGGGTCTTGGATACAGGCTGTGTGTCAAGACAACTGTACTTATACAGGGTGGGCCAAAAAACCGGACCTGTTTGAGTGTTGATAACTCAGCGAAGGTTACCCGTAAGAAGGCGTGTGATATGTCAAAAGTTTTAGAATGTTGTAGAGAAAGATGGCCGAACATGCATGGCAAATCATTTAAATATTCTTTGCCTAATTTGCATAAATCTTCATTACCCCTGAAATTAGGCATTTGCCTGCACTCCCATGTGCCTGAGTTCACTGAATTCAAAAACTCACTGCCAAAAAGTCCAGATTTAAATTCTGTGAATTAGTCAGTGTGGGGGCATTGCAACAGATAGCATGGTCACAAAATCTCAGTAACTGACCAGCCAAAACGTGTGCTAATCGAATGCTTGGCTTAGCTGATCCTGAACACATTGACTCCAGCGATCGATCAGCTGCCTAAAAGGACTGATGGTTATGAATGCAAAAGCTGGGCAACTGCCTATGTCGAATTTCATCTAAACTCAACGCATGTGTTATTGATTGTTGATATTTCAATGTTTGCTGAATGAAAATCAACTTAAATTGACGCGTTACTGCAAACTTAGCATGACTTTAGGGGTGGGGCAGATTTGTGTAAATCAGGCAAAGAATATTCAAAGCTGAGACATGCAAGTTGTACACTTCTTCTGTACACAATTTCAAAACGTTTGGCATATTATGCGCTTTTCCATCAATAAACATCGCTAAGTTATAAAAGCTCAAATACCCATGTTAAATCCATGTGTTACAGTCAAATTTGGCAGAATATCGAGGTGAGGAATATTTATGCAAATTAGGCAAAGAATATTAAAACGCTTTATATGGAAATTTGTCGTTTATTCTTTACATCATTCTGAAAATTCTGACGTATCACATGCCTTTCTACCACTAACGATCGCTGAGTTATCAATGCTCAAACAGATTTGTTTTTTTGGCCCACCCTGTAGAAGTCGGGCACTTCTATTTTAACTTCTACGGTACCTATAAATATAACAATCAGTGACTTCACTTTTTGACTTAAGACTTTCGCTGAGCCTTTTCGCTGAGCCAAGCTAAAGCTGAATGCTAAAGTCTGTACTTAGACCAAAGTTCAACTAAAATATTAAAAATGGCGCAAAAACCGGCAAACGTAACAGGAAATAAATCAACCTGTTACACTTGACTTGCTCATTTAATTGCGCCGCGCACGCAAATGATGTAATTACGTAATGTTTTACGTCATTGTGTAGCCATTATGGCATTCATTCTTGGTACCAGACTGTTTTAATTTACTAAACAATCCGTGTTAGTCGACATGTTTTCGCTCAGCAAAATCACTTCACTTTTTGACTTAAGTAGGTACTTAGACCGAAGTTTAGGCTCAGCGAAAGTCTAAGTCAAAAAGTGAAGTCGCCAAGTGTATATAAACGTTTAGTAACCAAGTGATCTGAGATTAATCTTCTCCGTGATCTTTGCCTCGGCAAGCAATTCATCCTGAGTCAAACGTCGGACGTCGGCGACATGCTTGCGTTCAGCGATCTGCTTCAGCACGGCTGTGCGAGCCTCGCGTTCTCGTACGCCGTCCTCTGTTGACCGCGTCTTCTCACACGTCGACTTGCGCAGTGATGACCTATCTGCTCAGTAACATCGGCAAGCCGTGTTTTAAAGCATTCATACATAGCTGTCAAGTCTGTTGGCACTGCTAGCAAACACTAATAATCAGTTATAGCCAAACTGTCAAAAAACTAAGATAACTTTACTGAAAACAGCTACATCATTGGTAATGTGTAGATAAGTTAGTCAGAAGATTCGAACTACAGGGTGGGCCAGAAAAAAACGTGGTATTTTACTTTTGTCCATATCTTTGCCAATTATTGACCGATTTTCAATATTGTTTTACTGGCACATTCTGCAGACAATTTGCAATAACGTGATTATTACATATCCCAACGCACCGTAAATGTGTCTCTACACTACCTTGTGAAATATCAATGAAATATGCATACATAGCGATAATAACAAACAAACATTTTGGTAAAATTTTTGAAAAATACTTCAGACTAACATTGCAGTGAATGTTCTATATGACACTAAACTGGGTGGGTGTAATGTTGGTCTAAAGTGTTTTTTTCATTTACCTCAATTTTTGTCATTATCGTTAAGTTTTTGCTCACATTTATATTTCACAAGGTATTGTTGAAATGCATTTGCGTGTGGTGGGATGTATAATAATCATATTCTCGCAAATTGTCTGCAGACTGTGCCAGTGAAAAAATTTTGAGAACTGGTCAATAATTGGTGAAGATTTTGACAAAAGTAAAGTGCCACGTTTTTTATGGCCCATGGTGTACTTCAACAGATAATCACACTGTCTCAAAAAAACACCCCGACATTTTCGATTGTAACTTGAAGAAAAATTACCAGATCCTAATAATTTTTGGTGCAAATATTCCTAACATAACTTGCCTTTTCACCTCACCCAATGTCTGCTTCTGCACTGCCTAGAGAAAGCAGACGGAGCAAAATATGAGTTGAAATATACAAAAAGAGTAAAAAAACATCCCCAATATTATCGATCATAACTTGGAGAAATATTATCAGATTTTAATAATTCTTGAAACACATGTTTCTGACACAACTGGCTCTTAAATGTCTGTTTAAGTTCCCACCTCACGCAATGTCTGCTTCTGCACTACCTGGGAAAACCAGACCAAGCAAAATATGTGTTTTAACCATTTTATGGCTAGTTGTCACGAAAAATATTTGTACAAAAAATTATTAAAATTCGCTACTAATCATTTTCCAAGTTACAGTCGAAAGTGTTCGGGATGTTTTTTTTTTGAGACACAGCGTAGCTCAGCTGTGCCAGTCAACTGAAAAGCAACCGATTTCTCATGCTGCTTCTTATGTCTACAATCTCAGTATGCAGCAAAATGGCTTACTACTGATAACAAGAAAATGTGATGCACATAGAATGACCAAAACTGTTGAACTTTTAACAGCATCTTCGTACAAACGACTGACACGAGCAATGGCGCTGTGACTGTCTTCACCCTCTAAATTTTTGGCTGTTGAAAAATCTTCCTCTTGTTGAAACATTGTCATCCAAAAATGCAAAATTTGGGGCAAAGAGCCCCATTTTGAGAAAATTTAGAGGCAAAGTCAACATACTGAGAACTCATAAACTTCTCTGTTGGAAATTTAGAACTGCCATCCAAATTCTGTTGGAAATTGGGAGCCTGGTCTGTCAAAAATTGCATCTTACTACTTGGCCTACTGTTTTAACTCACAACGCTGTTGCACTTTGCTTATGGTGACAATCTGACACAGTCATATGCTGCAATAAAAATGACAACAAAGTTATGAATTACCGATGGCTGGTTCCAGAGGTATGATTGTTTCTTGCTTCGGTCGTTCTGTCCTGACCACCATACTGCTGTTTGTTACACTTGTACACTGCCTTTTGGGCTCCTGTGCACATATAATTGCATCAAACTACTGAACAAAATGCACAATTATGTACTTCTCTGTCCCATTATCTGTTTACAAAATTACGAAGGAAACCAACAATGTATTTACTGCTCTTCAAAATGCAAAATAAGTGCCATTTTCTAAAGTTAACAAGTATAACAACATACAATACACATCTGTCAGCAATTCAATGTTGTCTAGCTACATCAGAGAAAAAATTGGGATTAATGAGTCAAAAGTAAAGTAGTGAATATGCATTCAATATTTAGGTTCAGGCTTACATGTGATGTTCACTGAGGTAAAAGCAACTGAATGTACCTTAAAATCAAACATTCAGTATCAAAACCTGCTGTGACAAAAAGCAAATATTTTACTCCCGCCGACTTTTGCAATGAGTAGTTCTATTTTCTCCTTCATGCGCGCTTAGAACACAGCTCATAAAAGACAAAAAAGTTTGTTGATTCCACAAAAAACTCAATGATCATAAAATTTCAAGAGCCAGAACCTTAGTTCAGGACAAATGAAGCTGCAATATTACCACAGCTATATTAAAGAATGTTTAGGAAACCAAACAATGGATTACTTGGTTATTTTGGGTAAATTCTGAAAACATGTCTGCAGTCCGCATGCGTATCATTGTGTACACACTATTACATCAACTGTCATGCACGAGTAATGAATACCGTCGACGAACACACCTTGTATGCCTTTGTGACAACTCGTCGTTTTCTCTTCTCTTCGCCTTCGACCTCAACGTCACTGGTTACTTCCTCGTTCTCGTCTAAGTCAATATCAGAGTCCGTCACATCGGATGCTGACTCTTCAGTCTGGTAATCGTTGTCATCAACTTCCTGCACAAAATCACAATATGTATGTGACATAACTATGGCAACAGTCAACTATAGTGGGAAAAATAACACAAACCTGTGATACATTGCAACTGCAATACATTCTAACCAGGGTTCATAGCAAACTGAAAAAACAAAATTCAAGGACTTTCAAGGACCTAAAATTGCAGTTTTCAAGTACCAAAAGTATCGATAAAAAGACATATCGTACTCGCACTACATCAAAATTTTGAGTGAAATATATACTTTAGTGTATTCACTGCACTAATGATAAAAGCAGATTATTGACATCTTTACTGACATTTTGTTAAGTAAGCAAGTGAACCATAACCAAGTAGTGGTGAAATGCCAAATTGTACGAGAATGCTTTCTTCAAAATTTTAATATGCAAAAATTTCAAAATATGGAACACTGAAATTCAAGGACTTTCAAGGACCCTATGAATCCTGTCTAACATGTCAAGAACATGTTGGTTTTTGTCACGCTCAGGTTCAACCAACATTGCCAATTGCTTATTGAATCAATAAATGCTCAATCATGATATCCCTCCTCTAGCCAGTACTACGAACCAGTATACTCTCAAATACTGCAACATTCATCTTCTACTATTAGTGCCAATAACTTTATCCATGAACAACTAAGAACTGTTTTACACTTTAGTAGTGAAAAATATCAACTAATCATTTTTTGCAACAATTTATCATTCAATAGTGAGTGTTCGTTGGCATCTAATGTGTTGCATCATAATGGACATATGGCGCCAAGCACAAAACATTCTGTTAAATAACTGATTATTTTATATAACACGGCATCACATACTTCGGTGAAGCCACCATATGTAGTCTTGTAGAAGTCATCATCATCCTCTGCATCAAGCAGACGACTCATATGAGCTCCTGCATTACTCCGACGATCTCGGCCTGAAGCTAGACCCTCACTGGTTGCCATCACTAAACGATTCGACCAAACACAGCAAAACAACTTAACAACCGGCAGTCTCACTAAAACATGCCAAGGCAGATGACATGATAAGTCTAGGCTGCTGTGAATTCAGGACAACATTGGTTGTTTTTTGAAGACGTACCAGGTCAGACCTGGTCTGGGCAGTTCCAAGTCGTTTTTTTGTTTCCGGAACAAAAGTTTCGCGCTCTTTAATTGTACCAGAAAGGCCAATGGATGTCAATCCAAAAGCTTTCCGGGTTAAAACTGTGTAAAGCCGATCCAGCGAAAGGGGTGATTTTTTTTATGTCACACCATGTCAGCCAATCAAACGGATTGTTTACAAGTGACTGTTTCACACGATATTATTATGTGACTTATATGCAGTTATATACCGATTAATTTAGTTTTGTGCATTTTACTGTGGTAACGCCGTAAAGATAACCATACAGGTGTGTTCATTCATCAGCTTGTTAGCTGGCACTTTTGTTTATTGAGAAAATAAATTTGTAAGGCAGAAGGCACTTGTTTAGAACTCTATTTACGCTATAGATAATTTGAATTGTGGGCGTGGCGACATCTGTTCCAGATCAACAGTGTTCTTTTTTTGCGGTCAATCCAGAAAGGTCCAGGTCAGGACTGCAACAAATCACTGCACCTTTCTGGAAAGCCAAAAAACACAACCAATAATGGCCGAATGCATAAGGCTGCGCCAAAGGCTCAGCAGTGTACTAAGCACCATTACTGTGAGAGATTATCCCACTGACTATCTAAGCATGCTTGCAAGCAGGTATTTTATAATGCTGAGCTCAGTAAGACTAGTGATGTGCCAGGTACCGGTGTTAAGCTTAAAAAGGCTTCTGCTGCTTGTCACATTAATGCCTAAAGTCAACACTGTTCAGCCATAAGAGTAATAAGACTATTACCTAGCAGCTATGGGTAATAAGCGATGTGCAAATCTGCAGATGTGGCAAGGGGAAAAAGTCGGATAAAAATCTGCGGATGCTAAGTGCGGATGTGTGGGTAAAAGAGAGATGTGCGAATAACAGTTGTCACGTACATTACCAGTCATGAAAGTTGTTGAGTTTTTCAATCAATCGCCCGTAATTAATTGCTCAGCGAACGCTCTATAGGTGGCAGTCCGGAAGTCTGCTGCTGTGAATTTCTTCACAGTTCACACTCTGGAGAAACCTAGACAATAGCTTAATTCCTGATCGCTAATTTGTCTAGGCATTTACTCAGAAAACAATGGTCTGCTTCGTCACATGATAATGACAACGCACAACAGCAAGATATGACACGCAATAACACACGACGAAGTGCAACGTCGACGAAAGTCGATGAGGCAACGCGTGACAAGATGCACAGAGACGATATACGATGATGACGTGGGACGACGAGAGACAATGACAACGCATTATGACGACACACAAAAATGCATGCGACGATGACGTAAGGTGCGTTCTCACTGCGTGCGTTAATGCAGTCACACGCGTAGACAATCTCAAATGTATCCGCTCTTCTAGGGTGAGGTATCACTTGGAGTAGCGCTTTATTGAACATGCAGTCAATTGAGATCGTCCACGCGCGTTAACGCGTGCTGTAAGAACACACCTGTAGACCTACAGTGACATCACACGATGACAAACGACAATGGATAACAACAGCAATGACTACTAAGTATACAGCAAAAAGTTTCTATTGTACACCCAGATTTGCCAACTTTCTTATTGTGCCATTGTACGACTTTAACTCAAACGTCATGCAAAGTATACACTATACAGTAATTTTAATAACGTGGCAGTCACAAAGCATGGCGCCCAAACGTCCGGCGCCCAAAGGCACGATTACACACCACTTAATTATTGGTCCAGAGGCATGGCTGAGTACGATAGGTAAAATGCGGATGTCCTCCACATCGACCTCCGTCTTTTACCCGTTGCCATATCCGCAGTTCCGCACATTCGCTTTATACTATTGTCCAATCCTAGCACGTTTTATAGGGTCAGGGTAAAATGTGAGGCGCGAGGTGCGAGGAGGGTATAGTGCGAGGGAGAGTGCGAGGTGGCACGCGATTGGTCGGCTATAAATAGATTTCCTCACAGTTTACCCACTATTCTGAATGCACCGGAATGACTCAATTGATCACGGCAATACGGCCCTGCGGCCGCCAGCGTGCGACCTGCGAGCACGGCGAGATGAAAGGCACAGCAAGCACGCTGCACACCATGCAACTGCTTACCTAATAACCAGGACTGCTGACGATGTTAGGCCTACGGGAAGTGAACGCGAATGGCCATTCAACTGGAAGCATTGTCGACGGCTAATCGACTTTGATTGACAGGTGGTGGACAACAGAAATATACTGCTTGGCATCAACAAGGAGACTCACAACAGCATCTGCAGACTGCAGGAGCTGATGCAGTTGTGGGTCAACGGTATAATGCTGTGATGACTAGGCCTATGGTATATAGTACTAGGCTGCTGTAGGCCTACACCTCATGAAGCATACATCTCTCTGACTGGT
>Ga0056128_1005985_pt1 | contig 15341 bp, 7 predicted proteins | sample WorMetLIZISLAND2_FD_71113 | JGI IMG/M metagenome (GOLD analysis project Ga0056128, IMG submission 71113) | Marine gutless worms symbiont microbial communities from Max Planck institute for Marine Microbiology, Germany - Olavius geniculatus... ...
TAATTATCCGCTGGCTAAAAAAGTTTTGTCTGACTGTGCTTGTATTATGTTCTTTGAACAGCTTATACGGGTGGCCTCGTGTGGACTTGGCAGCGTAGCTAAACTGGAAAAAATCACTATAACATACACCAACAATTCCAAAGATAATTTTATAACACATTATCAGGTCGCTGTGTAGACGTCGTTGTTCCAAACTTAAGACCAAGTTTGTTCAGCCTGGAAACGTATGACAGTGTTTTAAATCTTGGTAATGCCTTAGTAAATTTCCTTTGAACTTGCTCTACACGCACAATGTCTTGTATGTTACGTTCAATACATTGTTATTGACAAAGGGATCAAGCAGCAGCATACCCACCTTAGCCTAAGAGCTTGCATCGAGGCCAAAGGTGGCCATTTTAAACTCAAACTTTAGCGACTAGTTCAGAATTATTGTCCCCATGACTGTTTCATATTTTGTAACAATACGTCAGGTATTAACGATTTCATGCTAACTTATCTGTAGGGGGGCACTAATTTTCGGACACGGTGTAGGTGTAAAATGGCGCAACACCAAGCCAGTTAAGCCATCCATGCCTTTGAAATTTGCATCATTCGACATTTCTGGAAACTTGGGCAAGTCTGAAAATCAACGGTTTGAAACAGACATTTTTTGGCTAAACCTGGTTTACGGACCAGTTGCCATATATGACATATTCAACAATGTTGATAAACTATGCAAGCCATTACACTGTGCTAACTGATATAGAACATACAATTGAAATGCAAATGAATTTTAACAAAATACATTCAGAGAGGAAATTTGAGTAAAAAACAATAACAAGTTGGGGCAGAATTCATCACAATTACGAGAAATATAAGAACTCGTCTTATCACACTAAATAAAGTTTGCAGAAAAAAATGTTGCTGTTTGATGCAAGGCTGGAAAATTGGTTGGTGAAAAATTGGTCTTAAAAACCTACTACATTTTTAAACAAACCTTGAAAACTAAAAATTCCAAATTTGGTGTGTTTTTATTTGTTGTGAAATTCATGCTACAGTTCACACTTAATTTTTTTTTATCTCAATTGTGATTTGAGTTTTGCTATAAGTCATAGAAAACTATGTGACAAGGAGGATGGTGTATAGTATACTCTTATGGATTGTACTTTCTAATTTTGTGTCGTCATTATACCAATAGTAGCAAAAGACTTGAAAACGTGAAACTTTTTCCAAAAAATCTACGTTTTTCCAGCCTTGGTCCGATGTAAATGACGTTATTAGAACCCTCTAACATTAAAAATACCAACATCTATTAACAAACATCACAAATATATAAAGTTGTTAAAAATACATGTAACAAACGCTACGCAAGGCAGTCTACTTGTATAAGTGAAGTCATGTACAGTATCAAGTAAATTGCAGTCAATGCATTAAGACACTTAATATGCAACAATGGCCCATGTAACTGTTACATATCATACGTAACTATTGACTAAAGCTTATCAAAAACAGCACACAATTTTTATTCACTGTATGTACAATAAGCTAAGGTACTGCTGAGCAAATGTGCCTTCAGCAATAGTACGTCATTCAAGGTCACCAAAGTTGATGCCAATCGAAAGCACGCATATGACTAACACTGTTAGTGACTAATAGCAACTGTGACGATATATCATAGCATTTCATTTAGCACAAAACAGCATGAGAATGAAAATAGTCGCTGGCCTTCAACACATTTGAAAAGATGTAGAGTCTCAGGGGCTGCCTGTTTAGTAGCAACTGCTAAATTTCGGTCTTGTGACACAGTTAGTTACAATCACATAACGGGCAGGTTATACTGATTTAAGTTCTCTTTTTATTTCCTATTTCTTGCCATCAGCTTTAACAATTTTAGTTAGCTTCCACCTGGAAGCTTGCAAACTGCTGTTGACTTTGTTTCTTGGTCGATTGACCAACATTCCGACAAGAAACGCACAAGACCGATCTACAAATGGGGAAACTTTAAAAAAATAAGCATGGTCAATCCTGTTACAACTAACATGTTTAGTCTTGGATGAATAATGGCATAAATTACAAAAGTATAAAAAACCAGAAGATATGATCAGCTATCCAATTACACACTCACATCAAGTATTGATACCTACAATTCAGATGCATGTGGCTGTATTATAGATATCTAGGTACAAAGCAGTTCGAGCAATAAAAAGATGTTTCAATATCACAAAGTGATGGATTATTTCTGCAGAAATATAGACAAATAGCAATAACAACAATGATACACTATGTCTGGAAAAAAGTAAACCGCTAGACAGTGTTCAATAAAAATTTCAAATCTGAACAGATCTCGATAAAATTTTGTAGGCGTAATCCCCAGCAATTTACTGGGACTAAGAGTACAATGTCTAGAGGTTTACTTTTTCTAAACAGAGTGTATTAATAGTAATCAAACTGCAAGCGAGTGAGTGAGTGAGTAGGGTTTAACGTCCCACCCGGCTCAGAATAGGTCATTTCAGGGATGGCCTTTTCAGGCAGAATGCACACATAAACACACAATAATGGAACAGAAAATTTAACTTTTACAAAAAACATAATATGAAGCACACAAAACACATAATTCAATCCTTATCAAACTGCACAAATAATAATTCTGCATTAGTGTCATGTTGTGAAGTCAAGTACGAACACACTGAACAAACATGGCTCAAATGCTCACATAGCAAGTGTACGTTAAAACACAGTCTGGAGTGGGATAAGACAACTGCATGTTAAACAAACTTAAACACTGCATACAAAGGCGTTTAACCGACAATCATCCCGCGTTGGTTGACAGTTGGTTGTGTGGCCTACGCTGTCGTTTGTTTCGTCCCGTATGAGCGCAGCAGTGGACTATTGACACGTTATCCCACAGTGTGGCTCGGTAGTCTAAGGGTAACGTGTCGGACTTGTAATCCTGAGGTAACTCAGAGGCGCATTTTCGACTCCGCACCAGAACACTGCCAGGAGACGACCTTAGGCAAGTTGTTCACACACGTGCCTCTGTCACCAAGCAGTATAATTTGGTACCGGCTTCACTGCTGGGACGTAAACAGGCACACTGCGTGATACACTGGCCCCGTATCTGTGGTCTCGCAGTGTAAAAACTGGTGTCTGGCTGAGGGCCTTAGGAAACGGAGATCAGCGCCGCCCTATGGGCTGTAAGGCTCAGGAAGGACTTTACGTTACGTTTACGTTATCCCGCTGTAGACAGTATAGTAGACACAGGCAGTATGAGTGCTTGCCAGCGTGAAATAATAACAACAGTTTTATTCCATTCATGACTGCACTTGTACTGCCCATCTAGCACTATGTCTGCAGTAGTATAACAAAACGATAACTCTCCAGTTCTGATTGCATTCAAGCATGACAAATACATAGCACCGGCTAAAGGCGTGACTGTCGCACATCAAACATGTTGAACCGCACAAACGTGTTCAACTTCCATATACATGGAACAGACTGTGGTCGAGTTGTTTCGTGAACAGACAACAACCACCACAGTGTAAACAGCGAATAGTGTCAGTTGACTTGTTTGTCAAATGATGTTCGTCAGTTAGCTTAAACAGCTTTCCAAAATCACAAATGTTTGCATGACCGTAAACATGTTCGACATGTGTGACCTACCAAAATCATGACTGAATGTCCGCTAGCATGGAATAAGTGTTTAAACCAGTGTATGGAGTGTATACGTTCGTTTAACATATTCCACCCCAGATAGCTGTTTAACATATGCCTAAAATACAAAAATAAAATATCTTTGAATAGACTCATAGGCTGAAACGTAACATAATAAGTTATAATAAATTCATCAAATTACAACCTTTTATTATTGTTTTTGTTGACGTTTCGGCAACCGCTGCTGCCTTCGTCCAAACGACTGTCCACCAGGTGTAGCTGTGGCGGACAGTAAGTAGTCATAGATGTGTGGAAGTTGGTGGGACCCCTCGTCTCGGTTCATCGACTTGTTTTATTCTTTCCTAATGTGTATCACTTCCCTGATCCACCGGTCCATTCTGTTGCTTTCTCTGTCGATCACCTTGGCGTGGTCCCAGCCTATGACGTGGTTGAGAGAGATGGTGTGGTCTGTGACTGCTGATTTGTTTTGCTCTGTTGCTGCGGATTTGCTGGTGCTTTGTGTGTAAGCCCTTACATCACGCTGTGTGACTTCCTGGTGGACAGTCGTTCGGACGAAGGCAGCAGTGGTTGCCAAAACGTTAACAAAAACAATAATAAAAGGTTGTAACTTGATGAATTTATTATAACTTATTATACGCCTGAAATACTTATTCAAGAACCCACCCAACAAGATGCTACTACATGCACCAAAAAAGTAGTTCAAGCCGCAACGAGTCCAGTTAAGTTTAACCAAAAAAATCGCAATTGTAAGAACAAGCATGGCCAGAAATGCAACAGAAATAGAAAGCGTCACTATCAACTGTACATGGCAGGACTCAACTGTAAAAACTAGCCCCAAGTTTGATGTCGTACAAAAATACAGTAACTAAACAAACTATGTTAATAAAAAGTCAACAACAGGCATAAACAAAACAATCGGAAGGCCTAAACACACACACACAATGTTACATGCTGTAATAATACAAAAATATTAATAACAATAATAAACATTAGTAACAAACTGGTTACATGACGAAGACTATTATGCACAAGTTGAGTACAAACATCACTAAGACATGCCATTCAGTCCGCTAAAAGCTCTTGGCCTACAAGACAAGAAAACAAAAAATCTCAAAAACACAGATACAAGAACATACACAGGCCCACAGCCAGACTTTCCCAAACTGGGGGTTAGACTTTGTGGCCTTCCATTAAACCAGCTAGGGTGCCAAGGGAAGCACTGTAAGCTCCACCAGTTAGGTCTAGGGCAAAGCCCCGGCTATATGCATTTTTATGTATTTCCGAGCTCAAAAATTGCATCAACTATGACATTTTTCATTATTTCTATGGAATATTTAATGACTACAGCTAATGGGAGAGGAAGGTTTAATCAAACCCGTCAATCCCACTCCCCCATTGCTACAGGCCTGATACAAATACACATCATTTTAATGGTCATTTTTCAAAAAGACCAAGTTAGCTGTATGCCATTTAGTCGGACAATCTCCATTGACCATTATCCTAAACACCCCCATAAGTAAGGCCGAATCTCTTTGTTCTTTACAATCCCCTTTGAGCATTCATTCTGTCTAACTGTCTTGCATTGCTCGACTTGAGATACATGAATGTATACAATAATAATAAACAGAAAATAAACGAAATACGAAAAATTTCAACTATCGTTGCACATGCACAAAGCAGTCTGAACTAAAGCATACTTAACACAACCCAATCTAAAGCACCGGCAATAAAATGATTAGTACATACACAGCACTTAGCATCAACAGACAAAATACTGTCAAATTTCTAACACAAACTAATGTATGCTCAGATTGTAAATATCAAATTTTACAAAAACCCATTAGGTTCAAACTTGGACAAAGTGGACGACCATATCACTAAGTACTCGATGTAAACAGAGTACTTAAATTTTAAAAATCACGCAATCACGCAACAGTAGCAGCACTAATGGTGATAAAGCTAATCATGGGTGGTTCCAAATTAGAGAGCTGCACGGTAATGGGGACAGCGGTAATACCGCGGTAACCACGGTAATATCACGGATTTTCACCGTGAATCTTGCGGTAATACCGCAGGGACGCAGTAACGTTTTGAGGGATTACCGCGGTAATGAACCTTTTGTTTGCGCTAATACCGTGGTACTCAACGTCTGAACTCTGACGTCTGAACTTTGAACTGAAAAGCATTCTGGAATAAAAGCAAGTCACAGAAGTGTTTCCATTTTGCAAAACTAGATATTCGAGTTCTGGTTTCCGGAACTGAAATATCTAGTCTTGTATGAAAAAAAACATAAATTCATTTTGTACTGAAGTGTTTTAGTGTGACGTGATAGAATGGGGATAGAAGGAACTTGTGGGGAAATAGATGTGGATGGGGATAAGGTTTAATGGGGACGGTTGGGGATGGGTTCTAAGTTTACGGGGATGGATGGGGATGAATGATCATCCCCACACAGCTCTCTATCCCAAATGTCGCCTGCTAATCAACGGTCACGGCTGATCAGTTTCTGAAACTTTGACGTGATGTTCTTAAACCGATTCACCGTTGGATCAGACACTCCTGTGGCTTGTATTCCGGATGTTGGAAGTTCTGGTTTACCGGATTCATCTGCAGTCGTCACCCGACTCTGTAGCACAATGCAAAGCCAGTGCAAATAGTATTTAATATTACGTAGCTATATAAGTTATAAAAATTCATCCAATTGAAACAGTCTTTATTCAGTTAATGTCAGTCCCATATAGGCTCTTAACTCAAAAACTAAAGAGGCGTAAAAACAAAAAATGATGCGATCATTTGCCAAAATATGACTGACCAGTGACCAAATAAAGATTGTAATCTGATAATTAGATAGAGCTTATTTGTTACAGTTTCAATCTTGGACTCAATTCTAAGTATTTAGTATTATTAGAGTCTGAAGTTTGAGGATGTCTAATGATAAAACGAAGTTCTCAAAATTTGTCTTTAACTGACAAACTAAAGGACAAGTCGGTAGGCAATGTGGTTCGTGACTGCTATGTATGAAATAGCCAAGCTGCAGACAAACAGATACACATACAGACCAAGACAGACAATAAGAGTCACTTATATCAGCTGCAAGTCAACACTCAAGCAAAAAGCATAAGCTAGAAGCAATCAAAGATCATAAACCTTTACAGAGAATAGTGACGCTACCTAGTGAAGACAACAGAATCTAAATTTACAAACTATCTTGTAATGGTAAAAAATCCTGGATGATTCGGAATCCACCAAAGAAATTAATATCACAATGCTGCGATGTGACATTGGTCAGTTTATGACATCTATTGCATGGACATACTAATACGATGAAATATGGGTCTTGCCCGTACATCCGTCTGTCCCATATGGACTCTGGACTCAAAAACTAAGAAGCACAAAAACCAAAATCGGTCTGATCGTTCTACAAATTACGATCGACTAGCGTGCGAAATCTCAGCCAAAAAAGTCAGAAGGCATTGGGTTAGGCCGTCGGGGTTGTGCAGATGTGAGTGGATAGCCGTACAATAAGTCGACACTGGACCAACACATTTTGCTAGTTCTCAGTGTCTCAAGACATTCGCATACAATTTACCTTACTTACTTAATTACATAATTAATTACCTGTGCATGGCTAAGAGCAGCAAGCCACTGATAGAGTTCTTGCTCCTGGCTGCAGCATATGCTGTGACCAAGATATGACCTACGTAACACCACACGCAAACATATGATCACTAGTGTATACAAAAAATGCAGTTTTCCACAGCAGAGTTTTGCACTTTCCACGACTTTGCACAGTGCGGCTTAATTATTCAAGAAGAACGCTATTTCAATAACACATTTACTTCACAGACATACATACACAATGCCACAATGTCACAATTTCGTCAAATTTTAGTCAGCAGTAGGCCTGAAGTATTGCACTACTAAACGAAAAATGTCAAAGTACGCACAAATTGTTGCGCAAATTCAACACAATTTGCCTGCAGACCAGAGCAAACGGGAAAACACCATGGCACCACAATGTTTCCGCAGGACGGTGGAATTCTGTGGCATTTACAAAAATTCCACGACGCGGCATGCTATTCCGCAGCCTGTGAAAAATCGTGGGTCTTAGTGACCGCAACATGAATATCAGCAGAGTAATTATTCTACGACTGACAAAAAGTTCACCACACTTGAAACCTATGGTCTTTTGTTTGTGATAAGATGACAGCACTTCATATTACACTTTGCTTTATTACCAGCCAACTGCATCAGAGTGCAAACAATGCACTTAAGCAAAACATTTCTATGATAGTGATAACACAAATTTAAAAAAAAACAACTGCAAGTAAAATTAATCATTAACACTAGCGAATGAATTACCCGGATAGTTTGTCTGACTTGTGGTAGAAAGTGAAGCCCCACCTACATATTGCAAAACATAATGCACTTAATAATGAAAAAAACTTACCATAAGTGTATTCATGAAAGTCGTTCAATTGACAATAAGTAACGAGAATTTCGTCACATCCGCAACAAACTTAAACAAGTTCAGTGAAAATATGCTGCTATTTACTGATGTGTAAATTGCAAAAAAAAATTTAAGTCTAATAAATAGCTTCTTCTTACATACCAAATGCCCCTCATAAACATGGCGAGCAATAAGATAGATGGCAATAATCAGTTAAAATGTACTGTCCCAGTGTTGAGTAAAAATAGTCCTTCATAAAAATAAGTCATCTGATTCTAATTTGTTGTCTGACCCTTGTGTCCGCAAACGTTTCAATTCTCGTAGTTTTGCAGTAGCCACTCTCAACATACGGAATACCATTTATTTGGACAGTCAGAATTTCCCTTCTATATGCTGCCCTCGTCACCAATGCAAAATTTTCTAATACAACCTACCATCTTAGTCCCCACTCAGACTCTAAGGGTTTTCCCACTGACACTGTGAACGACACTTATTTACTTACTAACTCACTTACATAAATAATTGTAAAAAGCATAGTAAAGCCATACTTTGTAGGAGGCGATCGAGCAGCTTGCACGCCGAGATATATGACTAGATCAGCTGCGTTCCACGATGATACAAATGCACTGGCCTATATAACAACGATTATATCAGTAAACGGATAAACTCATAATAAACATTGACCATTTACTAGTCATACTGTTGCTACAACACAACCAGCACCGTTTTGTTAAATTTTCAAATTTAACACAAGTTTCACTACTGAAATAATTATTCTAAGTGATAAATCAAAGCTGCAATAACAACTGCTCCTGTTTTTATTACTACTACTACCATCAATAAATGTTTCTTCATTTGCACAATTCCAAATTTGCTTTACTATTATATTCAACTAAGCATAATAAATAGAGCTGTCAAATTAATGCATTAATTAACGCATTAATGTGTTTTGAAAATTAACGTGCGTTAAAAAAATTAACAAGCGTTAAAAAAATTAATGCACATATGCAAATTTGTTAATTTACTAAATTCCGTGAAGCGAAAATTCCAATATTCCGTTAAACTGTGGTTATTTGACAATCGAATGAATTCAAGTAACTAAACTGTAGTTGCCATTCTATCACTACTGTAAATAAATAATAATTTTGACGACAGGCTAATAGATTTGTATGCTAGCTATGACGGCAGTTATTGTTGCTTATACGTTTAAAATGTGTTTCTAACTTTCTATATTCTACAGGCAAGGCCCCAAACGTTGCGGGGCCCAGGGTAACTTACCCCCTACTCTCCCTCTAGATGGGCCTGGGTGTGTTAATAATGTGTTAATTAATGGGTTAAAAAAATTAATGCAGTGCGTTAATGCATTAAAAAAATTAACGCTTCAACAGCTCTAATAATAAACAAAAGCAAATATAAAGTACACCTCATGTTCAATTCTTTGACTGTGGCAATTTACAAATCAATTTACTTACATACTTACTTACTTACTTACTTAACTCTACTCCTCATGCAAGTAGTGCTGTAACAAGTAGCGAGATGCTGTCTAGACCATGGCAGTCAAAATTCAGCAGAAAGGTAAAATAAAAAGAAGTAAATTTAAAAATTCTACTTCTAAGTCATATCACGTTTGTTTAATAACAGCTGACATAAGCAACCTATTCACAAATACAACATAAAATACGTTTCACAATATCAAACAAAAGTTTATGAAAAAGATCGCATCTTATCATCGCATACTGGAACAGCAAAACAAAAATTGAAGTTAGAAACACAGAAAATTTGGGAGCATGTTCACCTGTGTCAGGTAGCAGGTAACACTGTGTGATCTCATATGGCAGGTGATGCTCCATAGCTATGAGATGGGCTTCCTATAAAGAGCCATACACCATCTTCAACCTTTTAACCTTCAAGTCTAAAAACTAACTAATAAAATGGATTATAAAAACTAACTGACCCTAGCATCCTTGCGCATGCCAAGGACTCCGGAACTGAACTCAAAGCAGTAGACGCGAAACGCTTTCCGTCGATTCCCGGCATAATACAACTGAGCATAGATCATCTCTTCTCGATTAAACTACACAACAAAACGAGACAAATCAGCTGATTTCTAATATGTTCTGATGCATAGCTACCACACCAAAATAAAACTCAACAAATAATTGATAAAACACGTGGAAATCTCAGTTCAAAGCAAAGGCCATCATACTGCATTATCAAGATTATTAGACAGCATAGTCTGAGATAAAGTTATTGCACAGCATTTGATGCTATCCTCTGTATCTCTAAAAATAGAAAATAAAAAGTGCTGCAAATACTTTATGTTACATGTTACCAAGGGTTTATTCACAAATATACTGTCAACTGTGTAAGCATTCTTTTTACTTTTGACAAAAGAATAGTCAGTAGATAATAAATCTGCATTATAATGCATACCATAATGCGAAGATTTTCAGCCACAATATTTGGCTTGAGGCAGAGATAGTTGTCTCGGCAGATCTCTAACGGCCACGAACCCCATTTCATCGTTGTCTGTACCACGTTATCCAACTCTCTCAGTGGCCACTCTGAATCAATCATTTGACCAGTCAATAAATTTATACATTGCCATACAGTGCCATATGACGCAACTGCGTGGCTCGGTAGTCTAACGGTAACGTGTTGGACTTGCAATCCTGAGGTAACTCAGAGGCACAGGTTCGACTCCGCACTGGGACACTGCCGGGTAACGACCTTAGACAAGTTGTTCACTAACGTGCCTCTGTCACCAAGCAGTATAATTTGGTACTGGCTTAACCTCTGGGATGTAAACAGGCACACCGCATGACACACTGGCCCTGTATCCATGGTCTCGCAGAGTAAAAATTGGTGTCTGGCTGAGGGCCATAGAAAACGGAAATCAGCGCCGCCCTATGAGCCTTTAAAAAACTTTACGTTTTCTTTTATATGATGCAAACGAACCAGGGACACAAACAGAGAAGTCAGTACAAACATAACATAACATCTCAGTTCGCAACCAGCCACCTAGGTCAACTCAGCCTTCCATCCCTCCTGGGTAGGTAAATCAAGTAGCAGCCTATCTGGCTGGGTTGCTGTCACCCGGCCAACAGTAACATGATACTTAAGAATCAAGTGTCAAGACACAGCAAGCAAAGCAAGTAAATAAATAAGTAAGTACGTATGGCTCAATGCGCAGCAAAAATGTAATCAACTGACTAAAAGCAGACAAAGCCAGCAATATTGTACATATTGTTAAAGGTTAAAAGTGGTGATATAGCCCTTAATGGGATGCCCATTTCAGAGCTACGGAGCGTCACCTGCCGTATGGGATCACAGTGTTACCTGCCACCCGACACATGTGAACACGCCCCGTCTTAATCCCAGCCAGATATGCTGGTACTTGATTTACCTACCCCGGAAGGATGGAAGGCTGAGTTGACCTAGGATTGTGTACTCACGACATTGCACTGTCACTGTATGTTATTTTGTCAATTATCGCAGACCTGCTAGTATACTGTATGACTAACTGTACTGTTTTAAGTGTTGGAAAACTTATGCGATTGTCATCAGTTTAATACTGAAAGATAGCTTAACTTGACTTGACTTGATAATAACTGTGATGACACTAAGGAAAAAGTTGGGGGGAGGGCAGGGCACCGAATCTAGATCCAAATCTGACCAAATATGCAGCAGTTTTTGTGGACTTGGACCTAAATTTTCATGAGGATAAGTATTCAAATGATTTCACGACACTGCCCACAAAATCATTCTTCAACTTCAACTTTAGCATGGAAATACTTGCATCAAACATGCAATGAAATAGAACTCAAAGTCTGCTAATGATTAGTCAGTGTGTAACTGACAATAGGGGTGCAATGGATCAAAATCCAGGGAGATATTTGGTGGTTTTCGTGGATCTGGCTAGGATTTGAAGATGAAAGCCAGGATCGGGATCTAGCCAAATCCTGCATCCAAGTATCTGGGTTGGATCCGCATCCGACTGAATCCAAAGTTTGCTAATCTGCGCTAGATCATGATCAATGCGGATCTAAATATTGTGAATCCGATGCACCCCTAATGATGATAACAGTGACGACTACCTACCTAGCTCTCCGCCAGCGACGACCTCAAAGACAGCCCACGGATGCAGACCAGACTGCAGTGAAGCCTTTTCAACGACACATGTCACCAGTTCACTGGCTGTCATTGCAGGCGGAACCTTACATAGTGCACACACATGATGCTTTCAGTAACATCATCATCATCACCAGATTCGCCGTGGTAGGGGATAATTTTCTTCCCATAACAATATAATAATAGTAGTAACAATCTACTTATTTGAAAGGCACACAACCTCAGCAAGCTGCTTTTGAGATGCAGACAATCGCTAGATGGGTAGAGATGGTCTATGGGCGGTATGATAAACTGAGCAGGCAGGTTTTGAGGATACATTTAAATCTAATTTTTTAATCTAAAAACGATTTGATATAGCACCATTGTCACAATGTTAGATGTAAATCAGAAGCAAAAGTTGGATGTGAAGTGGAATGCTTAACTGACAGAGTGAGGCTATTCCAAATGTTGGGGGCTTATACAAATTAACTTGGGAAGACAAAAGTCCCCTCATTTAAGAGAATTTAGGCACAATATTAATTAAAATTCTTAGCATCCATAATTGCTCTGTGCGAAATCTGCAGCTATGTGTTAGAAAATAGCATCATAGCTGCCATCTTATTCTGCAAACCCAAGACGCCACTGATTATCATTGGTATGCCTCGAACTGGATCGTAGATATTTCCTTCAGTAACATGGCCTTACAGAAATGGCCCATTCACATGCAAATGACACATCAACTAATAGACATTATCGTAATTGCTATTTTCTAATTGCAAAAAACAATATTTACCTAGCAGTAGTTTGCATTACTAAGACCACTTTAAAAACTTCCTGAGTTATCTGTGTAAGAGTTCATCCATTCACAATACGGAAATCTAAACCACATTAAGCTAGCACGATACAACCCGGGTCAGCAAAATGGAGGGTTCCACCTACACTACAGCCAGTGCACATAAATGTCCAGGTCAGTATCCTAGTCCCACTGTATCTGCCCCGTCCCATCGCATCCCATCATGCATCTGTTACTTCCATCCCCATGATTACATTCCCAACTCTAGCCAATAGCATCAAAGCACATAACAATGTAAATGGTATAAGCAATAAAATAATGTACACTGCATCTCAAAAAAATCCCCAACATTTTTGACTGCAACTTGAAAACCAATCATCAGATTTTGATAATTTTCGGTACGAATATTCCTGACACAACTTCCCATCGAATGACTGTTTAGTTTCCCACCTAATCCAATGTATGCTTCTGCACTACCTAGGGAAAGCAGATCAAGCGAAATGTGTTGAAATAAACAGAAAACCTGAAAAAAACATCCCTGACATTATCGATCATAAGGTAAAGAAAGATTAGCAGATTTTAATAATTTTTGGCAAAAATATTTCTGACACAACTGGTTATTAAATAAATGTTTTAGTTTCCATCTCACCCAACGTCTGCTTTTGCACTACCTGGGGAAAGCAGACCAAGCATAATACGTGTTAAAATGAATGAAAAAACGTTGATAAAATACAGTCCATTTTTGTCCCCAAATATAGTAATAACAAATGTTTGGTGAAAATTCATTAATTTAAACCAGAACTATCACAAGAACAGCATCCACATATACAGATAGGCAGTTGAGGCATAACAAGTATACGATGTAAAGCAAGTAAGTAAATGATTTATAAAGCACCAAAGTCTCAGAAAGAATCAGGGCATATAGGATGATGGACGCTAGGTTGCAGAAAAGGCTGACTGAAAGTAGTGGGTCTTTAAGTGACATCTGAATGTAGCCAAGGTTTGACGTTGACGAATTTGAGGAGTTAAGGAGTTACCTTCAGCATGACGACGTTCATTTCTCTGGACAGTATATGGACACCAATCAACATATCAGCCTGTGCCACCTTCAAATGACACCAGCACAAACAAAACGTAATAAATCTATAAGTATTTGATGCTGAGATAGCTTGGTAGTGTAACAACAGTATGTCGAGCTGGTGATGACAAGGTTGCGGGTTTGACTTGCGGCTGTTGCACTGCCAGATAACAACCCTGGGCAAGTTGTCCACACATATGTGCCTCTGTTCACCAAGCAGTATAACTTTGTAACAGTGAAAGGGCAGTTCCAACATACAAATAAAGCTAAAAAATTCCCTTGCACAAACATTACCTCAATATACATGGTGGGCCAAAAAATGGCACCATTCATTGTATGCCTCATAACGTCATCAAATATTAACAGATTTTCAAAATTCTTTCACTGTAAGAATCAGGAGACAATTTGTAATGAAACTGTCACAACAGATCCCACCACACCTCAACTGTGTCGCTTCACTACCTCGTGAAATGTCAGATGACGCACTCAAGCCGGCGACGCCACTGACCCGTTGCGTGATCAACGTTGATCGAGCCTGGCATGTGGCCCCCAAACAACCCCAACTTAAATCCAGTCATTATGCTGTTCGAGATGTTCTTAAACAGATGGCCTATCAATGTTGACAATTCGCGACAGTCAACCAGCTAAAGAAAGCCATTGTCACTGAATGGGGCAAAGTGCCGCAGCGTTTGGTTAATCGCACTACTGGTTAGTGGTGTCACCGGTTTTGATGTGTCGTCCAGCAGCAAGGCGGACACAGTAAAAATTTGATGTAAAAAATGTGAGATGTGATTTTTTAGACAATAACTGAGACAACAAACATGTTTTTTGTGTTGTTAATTTCTTAAAATGTGTTGTTACAAAAGTCATCTTGTTTTTAATTGTTATTCTTAATATTCTTAATTTGTTAGCATATGCTGATGATATGGTTCTGCTCAGTACATCATGGAGTGCGATGCAGGCACTTATTAAGCTGCTTGGGTTATGGTGTTTTAAACTTGATATTGTGTGCAATACTAAAAAGACTGTTTGTATGATTTTGAAACCAAAGCGTAGAGATAAACACATTGTAGATGATTTTCCTTGTTTTTCTATGAACAGTTGCAAGCTTAGCTTTGTGTCACAGTTTCGTTATCTCTGTCACATGTTGAGTAATAATTTGAATGATGATGATGATATACGAAGAGAGATTAAGAACTTATTTGTTCGTACTAACATGTTAATGAATAGATTTTATCGGTGTTCAGTAAATGTAAAGT